>Ga0315913_1001535_pt1 | contig 25679 bp, 7 predicted proteins | sample MpolsnodulesMG_FD_207736 | JGI IMG/M metagenome (GOLD analysis project Ga0315913, IMG submission 207736) | Medicago polymorpha root nodule microbial communities from Los Angeles, California, United States - small nodules | ecosystem: Host-associated > Plants > Roots > Nodule | place: USA...
TCCAACCCTTTCCTTCAGAAAACAACTTCCCTTTTATAGGAAAATTTCCAGAAACGCTAAAATCGTACTCCGATGCTGAAAATCGGAGCACAATGGCTTCAGTAAACTCAAAACTCAACTGGAGCGTCTGCCAAATCGGAGCACGATTTTGTCCAATCGGAGCACGATTTTTTACGAGACAAAATGTCTCAAAGTTGCAGAAAAATCGTAGCCCGATGCTAAAAATCGGAGCACGATTTATCCTTTGTTTCAGCATAAAAAATCAGTCTTTTTGCAGCTTCTAACTCATGCACAATCACCTGAACTCAACCAAAATTACATAAAAACTATAACAAAAGTGTTATATGACCTAGTGTCATCACATTCCATGAGCTTCCATTGTTGCATCTTTTGAGAGAAGTCTTTAAAAATTGAAATAGTTAATATCTTATTTGTGAATTACTCTATTATAAGGTAAATTAAATACTGTTATTTTGATTTTTTTTTAAAATAATTTTTCCATAATCTTAATTGTGAATTTCGTAAAAAAAAACTTAATTATGAGTAATTTTTTTTTCCTTTTTTGAAGAAGCCAAATGCAATATATTAAATAAAGAATGCCCATATCATGCCACGATGAATCAAGTTATATTTTGTTGGAATTCTCTTGTTTAGAATTCTTCATGCTAGTAACAAGACTTTAAGGGGGCACACCTTTATTCCAACTAATTATCTGAATGAGAATCACGATTAAGCTGCTTACTATGAGTAAGAATATGAAGCAAAAAGTATTCTCCCTCTACTTTCAATATATAACCCCTGGCCCTAACCTCCCCTCCTTATCTCATCTACATAAATACTATTATGAACACTTAACTCAAAAAGACGACTAAAGTTGAAATGTAAAGAACTGCCTTCTATGCGAGGATCATTCTAAAATAAGTGCTTTTACCATTTCCCACTCAATGCATCAAGCCTTCCTCAAACCACTCGCGCTCACCCACTCTTATCCCCTCCCTAACAACACATAAATCCTTCCACAAAACAGACGTCTTACTTCACCCCCCGATGGGACCACCTTCAACCCTATAGTTTCTCTCTCTTAATTTTCCTTGCTAATTTTAGTTTTTTTAGTAAGATCGTTAGACAATTTTCTATATTTTGTTTAATTTAAAACTTTGATGTTGAAATGTTAAGACCATATATTCTTGAGCTCACCGACTACATGATCATACTGAGAGCCAATCTGTTCAAAATGGGATGTGGTATACCCGCGAGAAACACAAAGTGGAATGTGCAGAGCAGGAACACAAAAGTCAAATGTTTTCAATGAAGGACTAGAAAGTAGAAATTAGTTTTAGTACTTAAATACTACATTTCTTCTTAAATATAATATTATATATACTAAATTACATGAACTAAAAAGGTGATTAGTATAGTACTTCTCATGTACATGAATGGTACCTTTTTTTTTTGAAGAAGTTAAATTAGCCCATCTATATTGGCATTATGGAGAATCGAACTTGAGACTTTGAGGAGGAGCACACTCTCAGGGCCCAAGCCAATACTGATAAGTGTCAGAAAACAGTTAAATAGAAAGTGCATTTTAGACACTTTGATTACTTGTTTTGCAAGTTATCTAATGAAAAGCTCACAAATATTAAAGAATCATTCATTTATGCTTTCTACATTTAATACCAAACTTTTGTGTAGGAAAATGCATGCCTGGACACTCAAAAAGCAAGGAAACATGAAGAAATGCAAAGGTAAGCTCGCCACAACGAGCAGATCTCGCCACAACGGGAAGTAGTTCCAGAGACGAGTTTTCAAAAGATCAGAAATCTTGCCCGGGCGAGAAAATCTTGCCTGGCAGGATAAGGCGGTTTGGAACAGTGAAAGCTGACGTGGCAGAAAGCCACTGGGGAAGCAAGGTCATCTCGCCCGGGTGAGATTTTCTTGCCTGGACGAGAGCATAAAATCTGCAGAAGTATAAAAGTCTCTTCTTCTCATTTCAGAAACATTATTGTTAGATATTATGTCATTTTAGGGATAGAGAAACAGGGAAAAACACATAGAGACCCATAATGAGCAAGGAGAACAAGGATTGAAGGGATTCACAAGATCATTGGAACATCATGGCTTGCTTCCATTCCATCTCTTCTTTTCTCATAGTAAGGTTACCATGACAATGAGTAGCTCTAGACTCTTTTTGTTGGGATTAAATGTAATCAACTCTACTAGTATGTATTTCCTTTGATTATGATGTTGTTTGATTTTAATTATCTTATGATGTTGAGGTTATTCTTGTTTTCCATTACAATCTTATGGGTTTGAATTGTCATTGAAAAATACTTTTTGAATCTAAGGTTAGAATAATCTTCTATCAAAGCTTTTGTTCTATACATGGAATTTAGGTTTTGATAATGACTTTGAATATTGGAACCCAAAGCTTTTGTATCGTTTAATAGCTTGGGAAATCAGCAATACAACGATACAATCGACTATTGGATCGTTTAATAGTTTGGGAAATCGACGATTGAACGACCCAATAGAAATCACTACATCATTTGGATACGAATGATGCTGTTGAGCAATATGTGATAATGTCGATTGATGATTAGAATCCGCAATACTAATCCGAGAATACGTATAAGTAGGTTGATAAAGTTTGATCCCAACATATTCATTTCCCTGTTAACTTTCGTACTGTTTAAAATTTCATAGTTTTCTAGTTTATGAAACAAAACTTATCAACACTCCATCACTCATAACGATATCAATTGTTGAACGGCTTAGAATATTGCACCAGTCTCTGTGGAGACGATAACAAAAATACTTACTTTTGATACCACATCAAATACCACTAGGCCAACCCAAGTGGGTTGAATTGTACATTTATTTATTTATTCTCAAGTAATTTAGTGGCTAAAAATCACTTTCTTAAGATGAGTAACTAGAAAATTTATGATTTAAATTCTGATCCCTGCATGTTGCAACACCCCTGTCAAGTGAGCTATGTTTACGGGAACATATACTTATTTATTTTACACACAATAAGGGAATAATATATTAATTTTTGAGTGATAACATAATAGCAATTAAAAAGTACATTTGTATTCTCGTAAGTTTACCTCAGTTGGTTGGGATATTGCATATTTTATGCAGGGGTCAGGTTTCGAACTCCGAATACACCACTTTTCACATTTAAAATGTGTGAGCTCTAGCCACTGAACTATTTTAAAAAAAATTACAATTGAATAGAGTAATCAATACTACATAATTAAAAAGTTAAAAGTGACATTCATTTGAGATTGTTTTATGGATGCAAAATGCAGATTTGTCACTTTTGTAGGACGGAAAAATAATTAAATTTGTTTCTATAGAAAAAAAATTACATTTGCTAATATTGATTTTACAAATTTATCCTCAAGTATATTCTTTTTACTAGAATTTACCCTCGACTATAGATATTTAGTTTATGTCCTTTTTATAATGTTTATTATTCTTTTTTTAACAAATATACTTATTAGTCTTGTTTATAGAAAAAATGTAATAACTACAGCTATATTGATAAATAAATAAATAAATAATTGACGTACATATATTTTTTAAAATATCTTATGAAAAAGAACGAAAATACATTTCTCAAAATTAAAGTGTCATGCATGTAAGCACTTAGATATTAAAAATTCACGTGGTAGGCCACACAACATGTCTTTGTCCACATCCCTAAAACCAAGTTTCTGAGACTTGATTAGCCTCCAAGAGACCACACTACCATTAATAATAATAGAATGAAAATTTTCGTCCTCAGAAAAAGAAAAAGAAAGCGCAACAGCTTATCACAAGTGTGTACAATTTTTGTATTTTTTTGGACATATCAACCTCAAACTCACGAGTCTTGACTTTTCTACTACCAAAAGTCATGCAATAAAGTTACACAATACTAGTAAGGCAATACCATATATACTATAGTCCCAAACCAAAATTTAATCTCACTCATCTCATTAAGCTAAGTCTAGAAATCAAAATGAGAAAAACCAAGTCCCTTTCCTTTTCATTCTTAGCAATAACATGTTTTTTCTTGCTTCACTCTCAATCCATAATTCAAGCCCTAGAGCATATAGCAACTTCAGAAAGTGAAGCACTAGGCCTAACAGCAGAACCAAAAAGAGAAACACTAGAAATCATCATCGGCGGCGGTTCTGACCCTGCTCCTTCCCCTGAATCTAGCTGCCCTCCTCCTCCACCTCCGCCGTGCCCTCCTACTACCGTTAGCCGACTAGAAAAAGCCCGGCGCGCACTTCTCAATTTCAAAAGACAAATTGATGACCCAAATGGGTACACTAACAGCTGGAAGGAAAGCGTAAAAAGCCCTTGTAATTTCCGTGGAATTCTTTGTGGCACATACCCAAATACAAAGGAACAAGCAGTTGCTGGATTAGACTTAAACCAAGCAGGAGTCCAAGGTAAAAACTGTGGCACCATACCTTTAAACTCTATCTTAAGCAAACTACCAGAATTAACATTCTTCCACGTTAATTCCAACAATTTCTCTAGTAATGTCCCTCAAGAAATCACCAAGTTTAAATATTTCTACGAACTTGACCTCAGTAACAACAAACTTGTGGGAGAATTTCCAAAAGAAGTTCTTGATTCTACACAACTAGTTTTTCTAGACCTCAGGTTTAATCAACTCACCGGTTCAGTTCCATCACAGTTATTTAAAAAAGATCTTGACGTAATTTTCATCAACAACAACAAGTTCAGTCAATGTTTACCTGAGAATTTTGGGTCCACCCCAGCAAGGTACCTAACTTTTGCACACAATAATTTCGTGGGAGAAATTCCTAGAAGTATTGGTAACGCTTCTAAAACTTTAACTGAAGTGCTTTTTCTAGGAAATAAATTTGAAGGTTGTTTACCATATGAAATTGGGTATCTTAAAAAAGCAACAGTTTTTGATGTGAGTCAAAACTCTTTAACTGGTCCTATTCCAGCTTCATTTGGTTGTTTGGAAAAGATTCAGTTTCTGAATTTGGCAAATAACAAATTCTATGGTACTGTTCCTGAGAGTGTTTGTGTTTTATCTGGGATAAAAAATAATGGGAATTTGTCTTTAGCGGGTAATTATTTTACTAAACTTGAACCAGCATGTTGGAGTTTATTGAAGTCTAAGATATTGGATGTTAGTAATAATTGTATCCCTGGACTTCCAAATCAAAAATCAAAACAAGAGTGTTATGAGTTTCAATGTAAGATAAAGCCCTGTTCAAATCCTCAGAGTTTGAGTTATGTTCCTTGCAAGCCACATTGGGGGAACAAACAGAACAATGCCCCTGCTTCTCAAGAAATGGCCACTGAGCCTGTTACTTACAAGTCTCTCAAACCACATAGGTTGAGACCATGATCAAGTTGTCTTGTGGTGATTCGTCGTCTGCATTGCATTGATACTTCAAATCGAAGATGTGTCAAGTGTTGTTGACACAGACACAAAGTCGACGAGTATAGTTACATTAAGTTGTATTTATGTTTATAAATTATTACTGATGTCTACGTTTTGTCTATATTCTCTAATATTTGTGTCAGTGTCATTGCTTCATAAGGTATCGTTACTGTACCATTGTTTCTTGAGTTTCAATAAATAAGGTACTTATTTTCATATCATAGAATTATGTTAATTGTATGTCGTATATGTTCATGAATAAAACACTTGTTATCCAATTTGGCACCATTGACTTTCCAACAGTTTGGTGCAACCCATATGTTTTTAATTGAGTATTTAAGATAAATTATGATATAGAGAAAGGTGGATGATGAGTGCCAAAATTTAAAAATGAAAGTATATATGTTTCGGTTTAGGTAGATGACAATTTAAGCAGCTGATGATTGAGCTTTTTCTAGCTTGAGAATAATAACCAAAGATGCTCTGTATCATGTAGGGTGTACTTCATTGTATTTATTAGTATATTAAAGAAGATTAAGGTTTTGTTTTGTTTTTTAACTACAAAAATTAGAGTTTAGTTCAGACATTGGTTTCACGCATTTACTTGTTAGAACAAAATTACAGCATCTGTATTATTCAAGTTTGATTAAAATATGTACTTTCTATGTTTTAAAATAATTGACTTAGTTGACTGTTTTACACACGTTAATTTATAATTGAGTTTGGATAAATGAAAATAATTTGTGTTTGGATACAATCATGTAAAAGTGAGTTGAACTATATATTTGTGTGCAAAAATCAATTATAGAATCAAAAACTACAAATTGTAGCTTCAAATAGAATTAGTTCTAGAGGCAAAATTATTTATACTCAAAAGCAACCAAATATGATAGAATCAATTTTTCACCTTCAAAATCAATTATGACCCCCCTAGAAATGGAATCAAACATTCAAGATAAAGAAGAGAGACAATAACAATAGAGAGTGAAGCATTTAGAGAGGAGAGATAGATGATGATATAGAGAGAATATATACCTGGTATATCTCTCCTATCTCGATTTCATCTATTCTTTCTTCCCTCTACTCTCTCTCTCTCTCTCATGTCTACCCTTTCATCTCCTATCTCTTGGTTATATTTCACCCTCTCTTTGAGAAGGAGATATGTGAGAGAGATATATGATAAATATTATCTCTCTCATATATCCACATCATCTCTTTTCTCTTTATCTTATCTACCATCTCTTATTTGATTCTCTCTACTTTTGTCTCTTCAATATATTCTCTCCTCTCTCGTCTATAGCAAAGAGAGAAAGAATAGAGAGATGAAATACGACAAAGAGAGTATAGAGAGAACCTATAACAAAGAGAGAGTAGGGGAGAAGAGAATATAGCAAAATGAGATGAGAGAAAGAGATAGAACAGGAGAGAAAGAGATAAGATATGGTAGTGAGAAGAGAGAAAAAGATGAGGGACATCATATTAGGTAGTGAGGAGTGACCATAGAGAAGAGAGTGCAGTAGGTATGGATATTCATATCCAAACCGATCCAAATTAAAATCCCAAACCGATAAATAAATCAAAAACTGCACAAAATCGAACATTATATTATTTAAAATGTTCTTTTGTAACAATCGTTTGGATCAGATTTTGGATTAATTTTTTCAAAGTGAACCAAATTACATACATATAAGATGCTTATTCATTTTTTATTAGTGCAATATATTGCAATAATCTATTATTTGTTTTTTTTTGAAAGAAATAACAATCTATTATTTGTTAGTTTTATTTTTTTAATATTACTTATTAGTTTAATTTAATCTATTCTTTTACTAATTCATAGGTTTCAAACATAATTGACCATTGTCATTCTGTAATATTATATTTTAATATATTTATAGTTCGCATTGAGTCTTATATTTTACCGTGTTATTATAATATTAGTAACAAAAATTACAATTTATAATTTAGATATTAAAAATTTTATCTAAATTAAACTGTTTTAAATTGGACCGCTTCAAATTTTTAAAATCGGTCATGCAGAACAAAATTAAATCGCAAGTAATTTTAGCTTAAGAATGAGATGACTTTTTGTCTCATCCAAAGTGTATTTAGAACAGCCCTAATAGAGAGGATAGAGAAGAGACGGGGAGAGAGAGGATAGGAGAAAAATGCACAATAAAATTCTCTCAACTCTCCCATCTCTTTTTATTTATTCTCTCATTTATTTCTACCCTCTAACCCCCCCACCCCCCATCTAATTTCTCTCCTAAAATAGTGAGGAAAAAATATTAAGCTAAAAATATAAAGTCTCTAAACTATCTGAGAATTTGTAAATAGGTTCTTAAGCTAAAATATTATAATGAGATCTTTAAACTTCTTTTTTTTTTAATCATATCATTCTATTGAAATTTGACCGATAATTGACTAACAAAATGTAATGAAAAAAATCTAATTATAAAAGAAAAATATTAGTTCAGAGGCTTGATTACATTTCCTTTTATTCTAGAGATCGATTTGAACATTCACAGATACTCAACATATGCATATGTAGGATCACAAGTTTATCCTATAACCAATCAACAATTATAGGAGTATATTTTTTCTCATAAACAAAAAATAGGTTCTTTAATCAAGTGATTGAACTAAATGGTTAATAGGTCCATTTTAGGATGGATCATTTGAAAGAATATAAATTTGATTCTTTATAAGAATAATTCTTGATCAAACATTAAATATCTCGTGACCGAACTCTAAATTACTAAAAAAAATATTAAAAATCGAATGGTTAACGGAAAAAACTTTCTCCGTCAAATACAAAAAGACAAGGGTTTAATCTCTTCGCAAGTCAATAATTAGTGCCAACGACAAACGGGACAAAGATAGGAGTTAATTGGTAGCTTACAAAAAAATAAAACTCCCAACTGGCATGGTTTATTATTTCCCCTTTTTTTCCACATTTTCTTATCTTCATCCTGTGATTTATAGTTGTTTTCTTTTTGATGGGGCCGGGCTCCCTCTTTGCCATTAAAAACCAATTTAGATAATGCGATTGTTGGATAAAAAAATAAACTGGTACTCTTTTCTTGTCGACTTCGTATCTATAAATCATTTTGGCAACAAAGTATCTCATTTTAATGTCATTTTTTAATATCAATAAAAAAATAAATTAATACCATGGTAATTAAAATTTTACTTCTTAAAATGAATAAATAAAGAATTTTAAGCTTGAACTCCGACTTCTGTATATTATTATTTATTTTCCTCTTAATTGAGTTATGCTCATAAAACTATTACTTCTTATTTTTTGAGGGAATAAGACTATTACTTATTTTCTCTATTATACTAATATCAACAAGTACTGTACTTATTATCTCCTTAAAAAAAAAGTACTATTATCATTATTAATGTCTCTTTTTTAATTATATTAATTAATGTTTTTTTATCATTGGAATTGATAACAAGAAAATTGCTATATCTCCCGAGGAATTAAACAGCGAAGCCTTCCCGAATACAAATACAGTGCAATTTTTGGTTTCTCACTCATGCTGGATTTTCTCTCTCTCTCTCTCCTCCGTGTATTCCGTAAAGGCCGCATTTTAATTGGTTAATGGCTGTATCGGGATGAATTCAGGACAATTCCCTTCGCTTTATTTACCACAGCTTTTGTCCCAACTAGCTAAACTAGTCCTCGTCAGTGTTCTTGAAATTAATATTCCTTCTATCTCATGTAGGGGTGGAAAATGGGTTAAGCTAGATCGGGTTTTTGTAAGGTTTAAGTTTGACTTACTTCAAAAATTACAGGTTTGAGTCTGACCTATTATCCATCATAGACTAATTTTAAGATATGATATGACCTTTTTAAATGTTTGATAAAGTCTGAAAACCTATTTTACACTAATATCTAACAACACATATAAACTAGCTATTTTTACACTAATATCTAACAACACCTATAAACTAACTATTAAGGTTGAAATCGTTGTATATGACCAAGACATTAGAGTCAAAAACAAAAAAAAAGTACTCACTAGGACAGTAGAGTCAAAAAAACCATCATAGAACAATTGAAGGAGTTCTACAAAATCCTTGATGATTGGGTGAACATTAAAGTGAAAATTAAGGATGAAGACGAAGCTTTACTCTCACTAAGCTTGATGGTAAAGAAGGCAATGTCACCTTGTAGAAATTCCAAATGGCGCCAGGAACAAGGAGTTAATCAAGTCCAAGGAGTTGAAGTTTGGTGATAGGGGTGAAGGTTTGAGTGTCTCAAGAGGAAGACGTGGGAGTAGAGAAAATCGTGGAAACCCAAAAGGTGGTGACAAGTCGAAATATAACTGATTCAACTGTCAAAAAATCGTTCACTTCAAGTCGTATTGTCCTGAGTTAGGGTACAATGGTAATTTTGGAAAATTTGCAGTTGCCTTAGAGGTTTATGAAGATGCATGGTGGTGTCTTGTTGGAAGGAGGATGAAAATTGATCACTCTATGGTTGAAGAGGTTATGGCGAAAACTTATGAAACTACCTTAAAAGAATAGTGTAGTTGGGTCCAAGGATCTTTAAGAGAGAGGAAAATGTTATGAGGTTTAAAGAGTAAAGGTAGAATCTTGTGGGACTAGAAAGTGTAGTTGGATTCAAGGTCAAGCAACAAGGTGGTTGATGGTTAAAACGACATCACTGTTGATTTAAAGATAAAGGGGAGTATAACAACGAAAGTAGGTGTATCATTTCCAATCAAGGTGGAGATTATTAGTATTGGTTGATATACATATTTAAGAAGCCCCACATGACTTAAAACTGAAAAGAAAATATGGAGGCCAAGTCTCTCTCTCTCTCTCTATATATATATATATATATATATATATTGTTTCTCTTCTCTTTTTTTTTAAGGAAGAGGTGAAAGTGAGGCAAACTAGGGTTTACCAAAAGAGGGGGATCCTTAGGAAATCAAAGGATAAGGATTGGTTTCTTTTGGTATAGAAACTAGTGTTGGGAAACACCTAGGGATAAATTATCGAGTATCTTGGTCTATGTAAGAGATTCGGGAAAATAGTAGAAATTAGGGTTTATTGTTCAAGGCTAATTTCTTGTAACCCTTGTATATCTTTGTAAGAAACTTTTTGCTAGTGAATTGGAGAGATCTCTCTCCTCCATACGTAAGTCAAATTTGGGTCGAACTGGGTGAATAAATGTCATCGTGTTCTTCTTATCTTATTTTATTGTTCGTGATCCTTTTGCTTTGGTTGCTTCTAATTTTTCTCCCCACATCAAAGTATCAGTGTGAGTTTTGTTCGAATTCACAACATGGAGAATTGAGAAGAGATCGTTAGGGAACAAGCATGGAGGCTCACGTTATAAAAAGGGAGAAAAGAAAGGTTGGTTACTCAGTTTATATCCATGGGGAGACTAAATAGAATTTTTTTGAATGATTATTGGTATTGAAGAAAGGGGTTATTGTGTTTTTTAATTTTGAAATCAATTTCTCATAAAAAAATAAAAATTCATATTAGCTCCACTTGGTCAACACTTGACTAAGGGATATGAAATCAACAAACAGGTAAAATAGGGGGTGAAAATTGCACATTTAATATTAGAGAGGCCATTAACGCACAATTGCTATTTTAACATCATAAACTTTTAAAAACACAAATAAAATACTAAAATACCCCCAGACTGCTGATTTTATAACTAGAAAACTGGCAGCAATTAACTGTCGCTGGGTTTTTTTAGTTATTTACTTGTGTTTCTAAGACATATTGAATGCCAGATCAACTGTCCAAAAACGATTACGTCCTATATGTTTATAAACATGCACTTCAGATAAATGGTATGTGGGCTTGGACAAAAAGCCCATTGCTGGGCTTGGATGCATTGTTTGAGAGGGATTATGATTGCATGTACTTAGACGTAGAAAATTCGTTGATCATGATCGGACGACAATATCTCTTCTAACCGCATACAATTTTGTCTGCATTCAATCCAAATTTGTTTGAGAGTTAGAAAATTTGATGTCTTTTGCCTGTCTATGCAGTGCATCCATACAAAGTTTTTTTTTTATTTAAGAAAAACCTTTATAGTGGGAAGGAATATATCACAAAAATTAATTACACGTCTATGGTGAACATGTCATGATACAAATATTTGGGAAGTTAAGCATCACTCTTTTAGAAATGATGGAGGGGTACCTTCCTACAAACTAAGATAAGCAAAAGAGCCAAAATTAATGGCTCATGGGCTCACTAAACACTTAACTTGCTCATTTAAGGATATGTTTGGTAAAATGTAGTGGATTACGCAAATTAAATTTAAATGTTAAGTAAAATTAGTAGCTGAACTAACTCATAAATATAAAATGATATGCTAAATATTTTAAACTTTCTAATTGAGATAATAAGAGTAAAAATGAGAAAAGAATGATGCAATATAAACTCCGACACTACTTGAATAAGTATCTAAAAAATGTTAGAAGATTGTAAAACAAAATTCTATAAGCTTGTGAAAGAAAATCATTATCAAATAGTACGGGTTTATGCTATAAGCAATCCGCTATAAACTAGCGATTTGACCTTGTCAAACATAGCCTAAATATGATGTTGCACACAAATGAAAACCCGATCATGGATAAGACAAAAAGAATACATTTAACCTGAAATATAAGATGGGAAACAAATCAAATACATTTGGGAAAAATATGTGAATAAAATAGTGGTGTATTATGGTTGCTTATTTTTGGTTTATGTGCAATTCATTTATGTTTTGGCATGTAACTTCGTGTGATGATCTTGATTTAAAGCATTATTGTATAGGAACTCTAATGTGTTGATTTTGTATTTAGCTTGACCATGTGATTAAGTCTCCTCTTCAACCCTTAATAGAAATTCCTAGAAGGTGGGAAGAGTGAGTATGAATGATGGTTAGATAAATGATTTTAATCAATTGATATACTAATGAAAAAAAAGGGTTCTTACCCAAAAAGCAGTGGTTAAAGTATGTGGTAAATTGGCAATGGTTACCACATACCATAATGGAGGGATTGATTTGTGAGAAAGAATAACTGAAAGTTGCTTTAATGCACAGCAAATTAAAGCACGTTCTACATTTGGCTGTTAGCAACTACAGCACTTAACATCCTTTAATTTGAAGTTTGAAGTAGATAAACACCGGTACGTGCTTTTGTTAAATGGTTTAGTGTATGTTTGATATCACATGATAGATGTGCCAGAATCACAACGACCCACCCTGATTATCCAGAAGCACACTTTATGTATACATGTCAGTATATCTCAATGTACATGTACTCATGCTCCCCCTTAATCATAGTTCTCCGCAATATGTTATATGTGTTCACATTTGAGCTTTAAAGTCAGTGGTGTGCGCATAATGCTAGCTTACCAAATCTCCAAGACAAGTCCTGGTGGGTAGCACCTTATATTCATACTTATGACTTATGAGTGCGATATGTGGAACATTATTGAAATCATTCTTAATAGTCCACCACACCAAAAAAAGAAGGAAAAAATTATGTGTATCACTTCATTACGCTACTATGAAAAATAGCATCTCACTATATAAACCATTAACCAAAGTCTATGATTCATCCATGTCCACAATTCCCTTTGAAAGCATGGTTTTATCAAAACAACATCTAGTTTCATTTTCAATCACCTTCCTTCTTTGTTTCAACTTGGTAAATTCTCAAATCCTTGGTCCAATATTATCCCCAATACTCCCTCCAATATTATCCCCATTAGTCCCTGACCTCTTAAATTTTTTAGACCAAAGACTTGCTATAGTTTTCCCAATCATTCAAGCCTTCAAAAACACAATAACCTCTGATCCATTAGGAATTACCTTAACATGGGTTGGTCCAAATATATGCAACTACAAAGGCTTCTACTGCGACAACCCGCCGGATAATCTCTCGGCCACCACCGTCGCCTCCATAGATTTTAACGGCTTCCAACTCACCGCCCCTTCTCTCGACGATTTCATTGATCAACTCCCTGACATAGCTCTTTTCCATGCAAACTCCAACAATTTCTCAGGTACCATTTCACCAAAAATAGCATCACTCAAATACCTATACGAACTTGATCTTAGTAACAATCTTCTCTCCGGAACATTTCCAACCTCAATCCTAAACATGCCAACACTTTCCTTTTTAGACATCAGGTACAACCTCTTCACCGGAACAGTACCTCAACAAATCTTCATACAAACATTGAGTGCAATTTTTCTCAACAACAACAACTTTCTTCAAACACTTCCCAACAACATAGGTGAAACAACAGCTTCTTATCTAACTTTCGCTAACAACAAATTCACCGGTTCAATTCCTAGTACCATAGGAAAAGCCTCATCAACATTACTCGAAGTTTTATTACTAAACAACCAATTAACAGGTTGTCTTCCATATGAAATAGGGTTCCTTAAAAATCTCCAACTTTTCGACGCTGGTAATAACCTTTTAACAGGTCCATTACCATTTTCTTTAGGATGCTTGAAGAAGGTGGAACAGTTAAACTTTGCTAGGAACATGTTGTACGGTCAGGTTCCGGAAGTGGTTTGTGCATTGGGGAATTTGGAGAATTTAACGTTGTCTTATAACTATTTTAATAGAGTTGGACCGTTGTGTAGGAAGCTTATAAAAAGTGGTGTCCTTGATGTGAAGAAGAATTGTATTTTTGATCTTCCTGATCAGAGACCTATGGAGGAGTGTGTGAAGTTTTTTGCGGTTCCAAGAACTTGTATAGGTTCTGGGTCGTTTACGGTTATACCATGTCAAATTCCAACATGGGCGAAACCTAGAGGGGGTAATAAGAGACGTTTGTTGTCATATACTGCTCTTGAGAGAAAAAGAGTTGTTTTGTAACTCACTTTAGATTAAACATTTTAGCTTAATCCAATAGTGGTGTGTTGTGCATAACAAAATCTTGATCATTGCTCAATGCTAACTAACTTGATACTAGTTTGGTTAAACAATTGAATAAAAGTTGGTATGTGTAGTTGGTAGTGATAAAATAGGAGTACTTCATAGAGAGCTTCCAAATATGCAACACGTTTTAAAGATTTGTGACCCTCACATTTACTAATGTCAACCCTAATGATCATATTTATTTGTTGCACATCTATTATAAATTAGTGCTTTGTGGAGGAAATTAGGTGACAAGGTATGTGTTGTAAGTTGATTAACACTTAACCAAACCTCGCATGCTTGTGTTAGCTTTAAAAAAGCAATGCCAACAAAAAGCAAGGAATGAATCCACTCAAGTTTTTATGTAAATGTTTTTGAGTAGTTAGTCATGTATAAGTGTTTTATGTTATCATGAAAGGAAATTAAAGTTTCTAATGGTGATGGTAGTTGAGAGTCTATGAGAATGAATCCTCTCAAGTTTTTTTCTCTCTCATATTTATCGTGTGATATCTCAATCTCACCATTGAGTACAAAATGTGAGATGGGTTTTTAATGTAAAAAATATGAGATGTCTCATAATTATGAAATGAGTCATAATTATGAAAATGTTATAACAATCCTCAATCCTCACAATATTCTCTTTCATACAATCCAACACAATATTTGTTGCAAATGTTCCAAAGTTTTTTTCTAGGTTACTTTTGAAGAATAGTGGTAATTTACCCACCAACCAATGAAAATGAACAACTTATTGGTAGAGTCAAGATAGTTCATGAATACCATCTAAAAAGATGTATGTTCATTAATTGAGATAAATTACTCATCATTCTTCCATTGATACTCTAGTTATCACCATGTTGCAATCATTATGGGATAGAGGAATTAGCACGTCTTTCGAAAAATGAAAGATTAATGATTGGGATGCCTAATAATTGTTCGGATTTTGCTTTTTCACTTCTAAAATTGATCTTTAACATCCCAAAATTACTTAATCGACCTAATCGACAGTCAACTTGTAGGAAAAAAAAACCTCTAACGACAGTCAAGTGTATTGGTGGAGTCCAAATTTCAAATTTTCCCTTAACCCCTTTGTGTGTGATTTGTGTGCTTTGGGTTGTTGTTCCAAATTCTGGAACACAACTATACCCTCCGGTCACGATTATAAGCAAAATACAATATTTTAGATTCATTCATTAAATGATGTATGTGGTGTATAATAAAAACCATATACATCATTAATTGAATGAATCTAAAATGTAAATTTGTGCTTATAATAGTGATTTGAGGGTGTATGCTTCAATAAAATTTGTATGCTTTGAAATGTTCCAATTTCTATTTTATAATTTGACTTCTATACTTCCTTCTACTTCTGTCATATATAGCAATATTAAATTCTGTCGACATTGGTCTAATAATTACAACCACATTAATTTTCAAAGTTCTTGGTATAAGTTGGAACATGGAAAATATAGAAAAAAGATGTATCTATCAAGATGGACAAAATTGATGACTTTATTTTTACTATTGCTATTCCAAGGTTCATATACTCCAGCCAGGGAAAGATTGAAATTAATTTTTTTTGTCCTAGTTTGAATCCCGGACCTTATGTATATTATGCATTGTTCATATTAACTGAGCTAATCATTAACCACTGTAGTATATAATTGACTAGCTGATGCAATGCAGTTAAAATGATTTGGGCCTATTCGGAAAATTAGAAGAAAATTGTTGTTCTCACATCCATTGTTTCTTAGAAATACATGAAAATGATATAAAATAAAAAAACCAACGATAGTTTACTACCGTTGGCTTCAAAACAGAAAATCGACGATAGTTAACTGCCGCTGGGTTTTTTTGATCATTTCCATGTGTTTCTAAGAAACAATGGATATGAGAACAACAACACTCAAATTAGAAATGGAAGGTGTAGTGTGAGAAGTGAAGGAAACTACATCAAGTATATGTCATTATAAATATAATCAATAAGAAAAAGAAATTTCTCATCGATACACTGAGATAAAATATTTTTAAAGGAGCAATTAAAGAGAAAAATAGTGACTCTTATCATATGCGAGTCCTATTGCGATAAAATATTTATTCTTGGATGATTGATTATGAAATCAAGTTGACAAAACAAATTTTTATTTCTCTTTTCATTGATTCATGTTCTCTTGATCACTATAATCATTAAATCCTAAAAAAAAGGAGTTTCTCTTTTCACAAAGGCATACGATTCTCGATGTTGGAATCTATCTTTCACGACATGTTTTTAACCATAATCAAATTATAAGTAGCTTTACCAATATGAGTTTCTCAAAATTTAACAAAAGTTTTCATCAAAGAATTATAAGGAGAAGATGAAGACTTTACCAAAAATGTAGTTGTTAAAGATATTCTTTTATCACAATCATATGATTTTTCTTTTACCTAACAAGACATTTATACATTTATGTTATCATTTAACTAATTATTTTTAGAATAAACAATAAATGATCGTAATTTTATTTCTATTTTATATACATGCAAACTAAAATACGTCGGGTTGATAAATGATTTTATTATATGCTTTAACAATAATTTGTAGATGAATCAGTGTACGAATAATTTCTATTAATATTTAAGAATTAAAAAATTGTAATCAAAATTACACAAATAAACATAATAAAATTTACGCACACATTAACATAGTAAAAAAAGCAGACAAACATGCCCGGTAATGGACTATAAAATGTATACACGCTAAAAATAAAATTGTAATAATTTTGATGCTAAAACAAAATTTGAGAAAATTATAAGATGAAAAAGATATGTAATTTGTTTTATTTTTTATTTTTTGCATCGCTGCACTTTTGTCGTAAAAACTAGTACAAGAACGTCACCGACACCCCGTAACCCAAATCACAACCCCGATTGAGCTGAAAATAGCACTTATCATATTTTTCATTTTCTTTTTCAAGGACTTACCATCTCTTTTTTTTTTTTTTTTTGGTCAAATAGCGGAGAAGTGAGGTGTCTGGGGTTCAAACCTCAGCCCCTGCATATAATATGCAATATCCCTATCGATTGAGATAAGCTCATGGGGATACTTACCATCTCTTTTTAATAATGATTTCTTTGCTTATTTTGATAAACATATTTCTTTTCATTTTGTTAAGTAATTTAGTGGCCAGAGTCACCTACTATAGATGTAAGAAATCCGATTTTAAACTTAAGGTGACATATCTTTTCATTTTGTCAAGTAGATTGGTGGTTAGAAATTCGCTTTTTAAAGTGAATGAGTGGAACGTCCAGGGTACGAACTCTGTCTCTTGCATATAACAGTGTTTCTATCAACTAAGTTAAGTTTACAAAGACATATTCTCTTCATTAAAATATGGGGTAATAGTCATTTTAGTCTCTGAATGTGTAAAGAGTAGTCACAATAATCTTTCAATATAATAAAATTTCAAAATAGTTCTTGATTGTGCACTATGTTAGTCAAAATAGTCATTTACTTTAAAATGTTGCCTTAATATTGTCATATTAGTCTTTTAATGTACTTACTTATTGTCATATTAGTCCATGTAAGTACTTATTTATTATCATATCAGTTTTTGTATGAAAAGATTTAATGTCAACAATAAATTATTTTAATATCAGAGACTATTTTGAATAATAAAGTACACAATCATGAACCATTTTAAAATTTTGATGCATTGAGAGGCTATTATGACTACTCGTTACACATTCAGGGACCAAAATGATTCTTACCCTTAAACTTTATATAAAAAATATTTTCTTTTCTTCATTACTTTATACTCGAACAAAGAAAGCGCTCATGTCAAAATAAAAAGGAGAGCATATTCAACAAAGACAACAAGGAAGGGCTCGTTTAGTCGTTTAGATAACCAGTTTATTTGCAGCTCATAACACAACCGTATATCATAATAAGTGGTTATGTATAAATTTGCATAAGCTTTATAACAAAAGATAAAACAACGTTAAATTATTTTTATACATACTATAAGTTGTTTTTATGAACTATATTAGATAACTTATAAACACAATTAAGTTGAAAAAAACTTGTCAAAATCCTCGTAAGTTGTTTTCATAAATTTTTAAAAATAGTCTCACAAATATACTTGAGTAGATAAGGTCAAATATGTCAATGCATAGAGTAAATAGCTTGAGACTCAAATTCAAATCAAGACAAGAAAAAAGTGGATTTAATTATCTGGATTTTATAACGGTCCCCGCCAATTTAATTCCTTCAATCATTCCCTTCCCTGGAGGCATTTAAATGTGAAATTCAATTTATACAACAGGATACTCGTGAACATGTTTTCTAACCCATGCCATAGAGACAGTGATAAGGTAGATTGGAAAAGAATATCAGAGTAAACGAAAAATACACTTCTGTTTTATTATTTAGAATTTAAGAGATATTAAAAAGGAAAAACTTAAAAAAGTACACAATTTTACGAGGAGCTTGAACTTTTGCAAAACTCAAAACTTTCACCATTTTCGGTTTCACTCTTTATCACAAAATGCCTCAACTGATCAACACTGTTAACCAAATTCTCTTCACAAAGAAACTCATAGCTGAAAATCTTCTCCACTTCTCTCCAAAAATCATGAACGAATACGTGAGTTTTTCCCACTTTCTTGCTCCTAGCCAACACTGCCGCTGTAAATATTGCTGACATTCTCCCAGGAGCTGCCGGAAAGTACCCTCTTGGCCCATCCACCAGAATCACGTCCCAAGAGACTTCGTAAATGTGGTTCGGCAAATCATTGATTCCGAGTTTACACTCTGAGAATAACAAATTTTGTACTGGCTTACAATCACGTTTGGACTCTTGTTTTGCATGAGAAAGCAACTTTGGGTACGCACTAACTTTGGTTGTAAACTGAACATCGTAAGCTTCGACTCCTGGGTTGGACTGTTCGAATTTTGAGATAATATATTCATTTTCGTCGATGAAAACAGTGCGGCCATTGTTATTCAGTGCAGACCAGAGAAGGGACTCTTTGGTGAGACCAAAGATAAGGAAGTTGGGGTGTGGTGTAAGGTGAAGAGTGGTTGTTATGGTGTTGATCTCCGCGAGAGACATGGATTTGGTAGTGGAGTTTGAAGAGGAAGCGTAATGGACAAGGGCTTTAGTTACGGAGGGTGGAAGAGGAGAGGCGGAGGAGGATGCGGTGGAGGAGGTGGAAGAGGTGATGGTGATGAGAGTAAGAGTGAAGATTATAGTGAAGAAAGTGATGATGAAGAGAAAAAGGTGGTTAGAGAGAAAGGGTACTGTTGAGGATTGCTTGTGATGAGGAGAGGGGTGGAGGAGTATGAGCTTTGGATTTGAATTGTTCTTCATTTTTCTTTTATAGGAAATAGAGAGAATAAAGCGTAAAAAAGAAGGAAAATAGTGAGATAAGTACCCACTGACAATGTTCTCAAGGATTTTATGTGCAATTTGCTAACTGTTCCAAAATTTAATAGACAAAAACGAGGAAACAGATGAACTAGAATTTTTTTTATCAAGAAGATGAAAAACCCATAGCAGAATTAAAAAAGAGAAGTGTTTCCGCGTTAGTCTTCGTGTCTCATTTAAATAGGCAAGATAGTCATGTAAAGAGAAAAAATGGTTAGTGAGGCTAGAGAAAGTCAAACATAAATTGACAAAAGAGAAAGTCAAAGTTATGATATGACCATAATAATTTGACTAAGTCAAATATTATCACAAATGAAAATAAGAAAAAAAATTCTAATAAAATATTTTCTATATTTATAAATTAAAAATATGAGAATATAATATATATATATATATATATATATATATAAAAGTTGCAACAATTTTTTTTTCCACAAATCAAAATGAGGTATATATTAAAAACAAAGAGTGCAAGAGAACAACACCGATCAAAGTTTACAAATTACAAGAGGCCAAAGAAAGAGGCACCAGCAAATTAGACAAAAAATGACACTAGTAGACACCCATACAAGCATGGGCGGAGCCAAGGCCTAGCTAGCTTGGGCAGTAGCCCAGGCTCTAGCCCAAAACTTATGCAATTTTTTATGTATATATTTTGTTGGGCAATTTCTTTAGATTTTTTTATTATTTGCTTGCAATTTTTTATGTAAACCCCTCTGAATGTTGATTATTTGCTGCAAATGCAATTTATCCCAAACCCAATGAGTGAAAGAGACCTACATCTCAAAAATTGCAGAGAAAAAATTGTGTTGCAATTTTTTTTTGCCCAAACTTTATAATAATCCTAGCCCCACCACTACATACAAGGTAGCAGGTGTTTCCACCAGTCATGATAACAATAATTAAAGGATGTATGTTTAGCTTTCAACCACAAAAAAGAATATAACTTTACAACAATTACGTGCATATTTCAAAAGTTTCAAAGAAAATTGGAAAGTAATTTTCTAGGTAACATCATGTGTAGAAAGTTATGTGAATTAATACTAGAATGATATTACTTATCACACAATAAAATTGGTATAGCAAGTTATATGAATAAAATACATTTGACATATATTAGAAGTCTATCAATAGCATTACACCCTCTTAGTTCTTGTTGTTCGCGTTATTGTGAGTTAATAAATTGTACATGTGGCTGGTTTTTTCACGATTGCTTTAAAGATATTGTCAGTATCTCCTACATGTGACCCCACTTGACACTTATACACAACCTATAAGGGATATGAAAATCGTTAAAAAAAACCTACAATCCTTTTTATAATGCAGTGTCTAAAACTTACTCATAACATGGGAAATGGACGAAAATAAAAATTGATTAATTTTTTATGCTAACACAACTAACAAGTAACTTGTTCTTATACATATAAACTTTGTTTATGGGAACTCCAATTACATAAGTTTAGTTTTCATCATGTGTTAATTTTGATTGGCAAGTCCAATTCTTTTCTCAATGTATCACAAATTAATTTCCTCTTGGGCGCTTTGTCAAAGGATTAAGTAGGAACATTTGTGACTCGAGTTCACATAGATATTACATATTATAATAACCTTTTTCTTTAGTGTGTACTTTACACACAAATGATGAAGACACATTTTTCTTTCATCAAGAAATATAACTAAGACGTCTTTAAACCAATTAATCTTATATTTGACTTAAGTCTTTAATGATAAACTCAATCTTCATAATAGACTTATACGAGTCTGCTTGTTACCTAAAAGTAACCGGATATGTATTATCTCTTTTTATTAACGTTTGCAATACATAATGTTTTTCTTCTTCAATTAAAGCATTATAAAAAAAATAGGAAAAAAAGGTATTTAATATTTAATGTACTCTTATCTTAATAGTAGCACTATTGATGAATTTTATATTTTTATTTTAATAGTAGTATTATTGATGATATTTTTTGATTTCTTTTATTTTGCATACAAAATAGTTGTTTAGTTTTTTTTGTTACCATGTTATAGGAATCCTGGTAGCCTTGTTATGCATCACAATTTCAGACAAAAGGTGAGAATTGTGTTAGGTCTTGACGACCAACATCTACAATTGTCGAATTTTTATACATGGATCAAATACATAATAGTGTGAATTCTAGGTCAATGTCTGGAAGCAACTCAATGTATAACTCGAGTACAATGTCAAATATGAAAGGGTCACTGCATCGACACCTATGAGCAACAGTATCGATGAATAAAAAAAACTTACTGTTAGTTTTCATTGATTTGGAGAAGGTGTATGATAGAGTTGCTGGAGTGAAAACCCCTTAAGAAGAAAGTGGTTAGGTTTATATATATTCAAGTTATAAAAGATATATGCGAGGGAGTCTCGACTAGTGTGAAGACACATAATGGAGACATTAACGATTTTCCCAAAACAATATGATTGCGCCAAAGTTTGACTCTAGATCTTTATCTTTTTGCTTTAGTTTTGAATGTACTTACAAAGCATATCCTAGCATCAATATGTATGTTTTTTGCACATGATATAAACCTACTTGGAGAGTCGATGAAGGAATTAAATGAGACGTTGAAGACAAGCCTATAAACGTATGAGTTTCTCCTAAGAGAAGTAAAATAGAGTATATGAAATGTAATTTTAGATCATATCATACCAAAAATTATATGATTTAAATATCTTGGATCTATAGTTCAAAATATAGGAGAAATATAAAAAGTTGTAAATCATCAAATTCAAATTAGGTTTAATAGTGTTTTACCCCTGCAATATATACCACTTTTGGTTTTGCCCCCTGTAAAATATATTTTTTAGATTTCATCCATGTAAAATAAAGATTCTCCAGAATTTCCCCCTGACCCTATGACTCAGCAGAATCTCCTACGTGGCGCTGACGTGGATATTTCTTTTTATTTTTCAATAATTTTTTGGATGACACGTGTAAAAAACATATTACACGGCATTTATGATTAAAAAATTTGAAACTTAATTTTTGAAAAAAAAGAAAAAAAAAATCAGATTATATTTTCTAATATAATAAAAAGCTCTGGAACTTAATTATCAAAAAAAATGGAAAATATATTTCTTAAATTAGAAAAATAAATTTGAAATTAAAATAAGTTCAAAAAAATAAGATAAAATCTATTATTATAAAAAAATAAAAATATTTTTATTTTTGTAAAAAAATTAAATATTCTGGTAAAAAAATAATTTTTTTGAAAAAATTCTAGAAAAGGTTTATTTTGAAACAAGTTTTTTAGACTTTTTATATTGAAAAGAAATCTGAACTTTTTTTTAATATCAAATATGTGTTTCTAATTTACAAAATATAATTTCTAATTTTTTTATTTTGAAAATTAAGTTCCATATTTTTTTTATTTTTTTGAGAAAAAAAATCTGAAATTTTTAATTTGAAAATTAATTTTTTCAATTTTTGAAAATTAATTTTCATATTTTTTAATTAATTTTTGTGTTTTTTCTTTTATTTTAAATTAAATATGAGGTGTTAAATGAATTATACATGTGGCCAACAAAAAAATTAATGAAAAATAAAAAGAAATATCCACGCCCGCGCCACGTAAGAGATTCTGCTGAGTCATAGGGGCCAGGGGACAATCCTGAAGAATATTTATTTTACAAGGACGGAATCTACAAAAGTTATTTTACAGAGAGCAAAATCAAAAGGGTCATATATTACAGGAGGTAAAGCACTATTAACCTTTCAAATTATATTGTTAAAATGAAGAAGAGTACCTGTTTTTAAATTATGTATACTCAAAACAAAAAGAGCATATTCAACTCGTGTCAAAATAAAAAGGAGAGCATATTCAACATGACAAAGAAATGAATACACGACTGCTACTGTTTTGGCTGTTAGCTTAGGATTGTTTTTTGCCATTCTAGATTTATTGTAATATTAATGAGAATATACCAATGATAAGAAGAATAACTTAGTTCCCTCAAAAAACAGAAGAATAACTTAGTAAAATTATTATTATTCTCTTACTTTCATTTATCACTTTTTCTTAATTATTTATGTGAAATTGTCAAATTTAACAAATATTATGGGACAAAAGGAAGGCAGATCAATTTGCTTGTAAGAAAAACGTAGAGCAATTTGAAGGAGTGCAGTTTAAGATTTGTTTGGAATCATGTTGCACATGAAAGAGATTGTGGTGGTATTGTGATCTTATTTTATTTGACACATGTTATTGTGATTTTATTAAAATTTTAAAGTCTACCTTTTACATTACATTAATTCGTAGAATCGCTGTCATTTTCATTTTGTAAAATGAATCCAAATATACTCGCATTTCATTGGCTCCACTTGCAAATTCACAAGCTCAAAAGTTTCAATTTATCCAAAAATAAAGAAAAAGAAAAACAATCATAGCTACAAGCCCAAAGATAATACAAAATAAACCTGTAAAGTTAAGCTCCATTATCACGTTCTCACCCCTTTTTTGAGGTGAAAAAGCAGTCCAATATTGTAAAGCAAATTAAATTACACTTTTTTTTCCTACTAAAAAATACAAAAAAACAAAATACACAATTTTACACATTGTTTAAAGAAACAGAAGATTACTTTAATTCCTCAATCAACATCCTTTGACACCGACACAGACAACAACGGGGAACTCAAGTTTCTGCAAAACTCAGAACTTTCACCACTGTCGGTTCCACTCTTCACCACAAAATGCCCTAACTGATCAACATTGTTAACCAAATTCTCTTCACAAAGAAACTCATAGCTGAAAATCTTCTCCACTTCTCTTCCAAAATCATGAACAAATATGTTGGTTTTTCCCACTTTCTTGCTCCTAGCCAACACTGCTGCTGTAAAGATTGCCGACATTCTCCCCGGAGCTGTCGGGAAGTACCCTCTTGGCCCATCAACAAGAATCACATCCCAAGACAGTTGGTAAATGTGATTCGGCAAATCGTTGATTCCAAGTTTACACTCTGAGAATAACAGATTCTGCACAGGTTTACAATCGTGTTTAGACTTTGCTTTTGCATGAGAAAGAAGCTTGGGATACTCACTAACTTTGGTTGTGAACTGAACATCATAAGCTTCTATTCCTGGGTTTGACTGTTCAAATTTTGAGATCATGTATTCGTTTTCATCGATGAAAACAGTGCGACCATTTTGGTTCAGTGCAGACCAGAGTAGTGACTCATGGGTGAGACCAAAGATGAGAAAGTTTGGGTGTGGTGTGAGGTGAAGAGTGGTTGTTATGGCGTTGATTTCCGCAAAGGACATGGATTTGGTGGTGGAGTTTGAAGAGGAAGCGTAGTGGAGGAGGGCTTTGGTTACGGAGGGTGGAAGAGGAGAGGCGGTGGAGGATGCGGCCGAGGAGGTGGAAGAGGTGAAGGTGGTGATGAGAGTGAGAGTGAAGACTATAGTGAAGAATGTTAGAAGGAAGAAGAAAAACCAGAGACGGTGAGAGTGAAAGGGTGTTGTTGGAGCTTGTTTGTGAAGAGATGGGTGGAGGAGTATAAGCTTAGGATTTGAATTGCTCTTCATTTTTTTGAGACTAGAGAGAGTGGTTGTTTGCTAAGTTTTCGTTTATTAGGACTATATAGTAATAGTACTATTTTATCTAGGCAAATTCTATGGTACATCTAAAAATTTGGGTGTATTGGTACACCAAATTAATAAATTAATAGTTAAATGTGTTATTTTTTGAAGAGAAAAATTGTTTTATGTCACCTATAATTATAATAATTAAATCTTATTTACCAAAAACGTCGAAGAAATAAAATAAAATATTTCAGAATTTTTGGAACTCATAATAGAGAATTTTAATTATTTTTTACAATAAAATGTAAAAAAAATTAGTATGATTTTTATAAACATTAAAATGATGTTTTTTCTTATGAAATGACATTTTCTAAAATATAAATATCAACAA
>Ga0315913_1001537_pt1 | contig 25670 bp, 8 predicted proteins | sample MpolsnodulesMG_FD_207736 | JGI IMG/M metagenome (GOLD analysis project Ga0315913, IMG submission 207736) | Medicago polymorpha root nodule microbial communities from Los Angeles, California, United States - small nodules | ecosystem: Host-associated > Plants > Roots > Nodule | place: USA...
CCCCCCTCTTCTCTTAAGTTTAATTTTAAGCTACAACTATTTATAAATCATCACCTAAAATCACCGAAAAATCCTTCAGAAATTCTCAGTCATCTCTTCAAGACATAAGTAACTCGGTTCTTTGTCACTATTAACTTTCAATGAGATGAACCGCTATTCTTTGTTAGATGACCATTTTTCATTCCGCATCCCTCTTCTAGCATGCCAATGTCATATGTTCGCAAAGTGGTAGCTAGTAATACACTAAACTAAGAGCATCTCTAACGATAGGACTTTTGGTAAGCCCTACAAGGCCACATCAGTTTCAAAAACTTTAGCTACTTTTCACTCCAAGGATGCAACTCTTTAAGAACTTTAAATAGGTCCCACAAGTTATCACACATCTTTATATTTCTTAAAAACGGGTTTGATGAGTTATCTCAATTAGCAGTTTTTTTAATAGTTAAGAACCGGTTCTTACATACGAATGATTCTTACAAAAGTAGAACATGTAAGAACCAATTGTTATCTCTATGAATCTTGCTTAGAAATGTCATTGGAGATGACCTCGCCTAATATAGCATTCCAATAACACCTAATTTTTTCAAGTAACTTACAACCTAAAGCTATACATCCTTCAAATATTCATATCAAACGAAGCAAAATATCATCTGGCAGCATATTGCCCCATCTAATTCAAAATATTTCTCGAGAAAACCTAGTATTTCTATTTAAACACCAAGATATCCAAAAATAGAACATGTAAAAGAAAGGAGAAAAAAAAACTATCAAAAGAAAGGATCACCAACATAAGCAATTAAGCAACAAAGAACAATTTCAGCCACGAAGTCCTGCATTCACTTTCCAAAAATGGCTCACACAAAATCAAAAAACATAATGGAATAAGAGTTTAATTCTCACACACAGTCAGTGTAAGAAAATTTACACTGCCAGCACATCACAACCAATCATGTGTCTTTAGAAGTGATTATCATAAAAGTCAAACGTTTCTAAGATTTGACGGTTATTATTGATTGACAGTGTAAAAACTCTTTACAATGATAGTGTATATGAATTAAATCCATAAACAATATCCGCAGCACTAGATGTAATATGCATTAATAATAAAAGAGTTTAGCAGACATGCACTGACAGTGTAAAATAGTTGCACAATGTCATCTAATAAGAAGCTATCAATCTGCCAAGTCATACAAGTAACTAATTTCAAAATATTTATATGATTTGACCGGATACAAAATACTCATTGGATATCAGTGTAAAACTATTTTACTCTGTCAGTGCATCTATTACTCATAATAAAATGCAAATGAGTTTAATATATATACACTGACAGTGTAAATTTTTCACACATGCATCCAATGATGTGCTGCCTTTCAAATCATAATCATGTGGAACAATTCTACCATAGATATATTCAAATTTCATTCACCACACATCAAATTAAAAATCCAAATAACAGAGTAATAATTGAAAAACAAAAACCTCATGAATGAATGACAGATTCAAATTCAACAAGTGAAGCACACTCCAATAATACTCCAAAATTCTGCTCTGCAAAACTCAAACCCTGACCTTCAATAGAATCCATTACATATTCATCTGCAACATCAAAATTCATAACCCTAATTTCAATGTACCAAAATTTCACAATCAAATAAACCAATAAAAACGAATCAAATCATGCGGCAAAAAAAGAAACAATACCAATTCATGAAAATTCATATAAAAACAAAAAATAAAAAAATAATAAAAATAAAATGAATGAATAAGATTGTTATGCATACATGTGCCATGAATAGGATTGAGTTTGCAGAAGTGTTAAATGCGATGCGGTTGAGTTTTTGGATTGGAATTTGGAAGATAAAGAGAGAGTGTGGAATTCGAAATTGTGAAGAACGACTCGAGTGAGAAACACGCGCCGCAATGCGATTGTGGATTCAAGGAAGAGTTTTGTGCAGTGATTTACGTCTTTTTTTTATTTCTTTTTTTGAGTGTAGAGCGAGAGAGAGAGAGAAAGAAATGGATTGAACAAAACGATGCGTTTTGAGTCTTTGTGATACGGTTACGGCGAAATATGGTTAAGTATCAAAGAGAATAATATTGATTTATAATTTGTAATTTAAAAATAAATGAATAAAAATAAATTTTATTAAGGCGGTTAGACACGCGCTAATGAGATCCGTGTAGGTTACTTCTGCAAACAACTAGTAGCTCTTGTATACTACTACTGCCTTTGGTTTGTTAAAGATTTTAACGGATAATCCATTCGTTTTGTTACTATATATATAGTTTTTTTTTTTATTTGATTGGATTTTAGGTTTTTAACTTTACATTGATTGATTTGATTTCGGCTCATCTCACATCCTTATCATATGGAGCACTTGAAGAAGATGGTCGGAGTTGATTGAATGCAGCGGAAGATGACATTAGTATTTTGTAAAAAGGTGGTGTATATATAAGGATTCAAAATTTAAGAGTTTTAAGAGAGTCTAGAGGTTTAATCTAAATTGAAAAATGTACTTTTCATAAGGGGCTAGACAACTTATTTGATATGTAAGGAACGATGGGTTTTTATGGCAATTATTTTGTTACGTGAATTCCAACATGATTCGTGAATTGTCGTTTGATTGTTATAAGAGTGTCATGATTAGATCATGGTGATTTAATTTGGTGTATTGTTGGTATAACTTACGCAGATGGATCATGGATCCTTCATAGATTGATATTGGCCTAGTGTAGAACATGAAATACGAGCTAAAACTTTTTTTTATTTCTTGTGTTTTTATCACCAGGGTCTTATATACATATGGAATAAAACTAAAACTAAAAGGATGAGAGTAATCACGGCTCACCCTTAAAAGACTCTTATGAAAATTAATCTTTAACCTCGAAATCAATTCAAAAGGATAAGATTCACCTTTATGGCTCTGATATTCGTCCTACATTTTTCTCCTACTATCAAGGTGTTGTTGCAATCTAAAGATAAGATATAATAATATGAGGGTCTCGCCCATCGCCAACTTTAAAACCTTTAAACAACCCAACATCAACTTAAGCATTCAACAAACATTTAATCCTTTAGCTTCCATCAAGAACAAGAACAAAGACAAACGATATCCCTGCCTTAAGTCTCTCCCAAATCAAAACTCACCAGTTGGACTAACACACTCCATAATCCACATCCTTCATTTTATCGAAAAACCCATTTTTCCATCATCGCATCCAAATAATTACAATTCACTGAATCATACGCCTTGTCAAAATCGACTTTAAACATAATCAACTCCTTATTCCATTTTTTAGCATCATATACCTCTTCATTAGCAACAAGAATATCATCCAATATCTATCTTCATTTCACAAACGATGGTTATTCTTTAAAATCACTTTATCAATTACTAATTTCAGTCTGCCCACTAACACTTTTGCCAAAACTTTATACATACACCAGACTAAAGAGATAGGTGTAAAGTCTGCAAGCCTATGAGGTTTGGACACCTTAGGTATTAAATCAATAAATAAACAATTATATCATTTCACCAGCCTACTATACAAATAAAATTCTAGCAAAAATCTCATAAAATTACCTTTGATGTCAATCCATAAATCCTTTATAAAACCAAAGTTAACCCCCATCTGGTTTGGGACTCTTAAAACTATCACAATCCAAAATTGTTTACTTTACGTCTTTCTCGCTAAATGATTTATCTAACTCATAAGCATATTCAAAATTGATAGATTTAAAATTTAAATTCTTAATTACAGGTTTGTCAGAACCTACTAGCAGAAAGTGATCTTTAAAGTGGTTAGACACTATTTATCGAACTCCCTAAACCCCTTCCATTTGAGTACCATTCACTAAGATATTATAAATACCATTACTTCTCTTTCTTTTTGATGTCATTCCATGAAAAAAGTTTTTATTTACATCATTATCTTTTAACCAAATCAAACGAGACTTTTGCTCTGAATGTTTTTATTTAATATGGACATCAAGAACATCTGAGACAATAAAAAAATAAATTTCATCACGTCCATATTTCGACAATCCATCCTTATCCCCTTTTATATCAAGAGCCTTCAACCCATCCTTAGCATCCTCCTTCAGTCTACCATCAATATTTCTTATGTGTTATGTATGCCAATCTATTACACTACTTTTTAGCATTTTTAATTTCTCTCTCATCACTAAACCACTTTAACTAGAAATGTTGAATAATTGCTACTACTCTTTGACAAAGTATTTGTAGCTTGGTAGCTCCGATCAACATTTCAAAATACAGAAAAATTTTGGACTCCAATTCTCTTCATTAATGGACAATAAAAGCGAACAATGATTTGAACGACCCTCTACAAAACATTTTGCAAACAATTTGGTCAAATAAAACATCATTCCTCTGATAATAAAAACTGATCCAAACGATTCATCAAAACACAATCACTATGAAACCAAGTGAAAACCCCACCCACAAAGAGGCAAATCAACTACAGCATCATCATCAATAATGCTATTAAAAACACTATAATCCTCATGCCTCAACCCTCCAACCTTCCTTTCCTAATATCAGGGCCGGCCCTAGGCATAGGCCGGGGGTGCGACGGCCTCGGGCCCAAAAGAAATAATTCTAAGGGAGGGGTGCATATAGCAAAACTTTGTTTGTCGGGGGTATGTTTAGCAAATTTCATTAAAAGGCCCAAATTTTGACTACTTTGTTGTCAAATAAAAGATGATGGACTGATTTGTTTAGTGTTTTGATCATTTTAGTGTGATTTGCTATATATACTCCCATATTAAACATAGATTACTATGTACACCCTCCCTATAAAAGAATTGTGTTTTTTTTGTTTCTATTTATGTATCAAGAAATTTATTATTCAAGAAATTGATGATATTTTTTTGGACCATTCGTTCCTAATAACGTGTCTCGCTAATTATAAAAATATTGATGACATTTATTATCCAAAAAATTGTGAGAATCTTCATAACAAAACAAACGATATTTTAGTTTAAAAAGGCCTAGTTAGAAAATCAATTTTAATATTTTCTTTAGAGGATAAACAAAATAAATTATATTAATATAATAGTGTCAACTTTCTTGGATTGATCGAAAAGATTGCAGAATTGAATTTGATAATGCAAGATCGTGTGAGACACACTTAGGATCATATGGTCCACCCTACTTTTTTTGTTTACTTTTTATGGTGCTATTATTCTCAAGTGCTAAAATGTTATTCTATATTTCTGAGATGCTAAAATCTCAGTCTACTTTGCATGCGCTACAGTTCTCTACTTTTACTATTTTTTGTTTTGTTTGGTTTTCAATTGAGTATTTGATTTATTTTAAGATGTAGCCTAAAAAACATTTATCTGGGAAAGAAAAAAAAATGAGATGAAGAGCTAATAAAATCACAATAAAAAGCTAAAAAGTTTATGTAAGGGACCTTTTTTTTCATACTATGCCTAAGGCCCGTAAAATGCTAGAAACGGCCCTGCCTAATATGAGCAAAGTGAAATAAAATCACCACAAACACATCAATTAGAACCTCCTATACTCCGAATAGTATTTTCCAACCCTTCCACAATGGTTGTTTACCTCTACCTTACCTTTGCAAGGAGCATAAACATCTGCCAACCAAAAAGATGTTGCATCCTTCTTCAAACAACCGTTAACAATCAACACATGATCAAAACTAACCGACAACCACACCTCCACATAATTATTATTCCACAATGTAAGAATACAACCAAAAGCTCCTACATTAGTCATAAAAGAATAGGGTTGGAAGTGAGTCAAGCTGAGTCGAACTCGTCTGAACTCGACTCGATAAGAATTGGTTCGGTTCGAAACTCGATACGAACTTTTTGTTAAACTCGAGTTTGGCTCGTTTAAAATTCACAAACAGCTCGACTCGACTCCTTAGGTTCATCTCGTCAAATCAAATAACTAAAATGCCCATTTTTTCTTAAAACATTTTTATAGGCATTTTGTGCTTTCAATTTTTTAAAAATGTATATATTAAAATAGCACAAATTATAACACATAAATTTGTGCCGAATACAAAAACAAGAAATTATAAACTTTGTACTCAAAGGTAAAATAGCGCTTTACAGGTATAATACCATACGCTACTGTTTATATAGGTAAGCTCAACTCTATTGTTTTAAACCCACCGATGTGGGACTATTTTAACTTCCGAGAAAGCATATTGACAATGCTTAACTTTCAATGTGGAACTTTTTCTCACCATTTTCTAATATTAATTATTAAAAGAGACTACTCTTATTTTGTTATTGTTAGTTGTTGGGCATATTTCTTTTTTATGTTTGTGTGTAATTTATTATTTAACATGTACACACACGTTATCGAGTCAGCTTATGAACCAATCGAGTCGAACTACATATAGTTTAAGTTCGGCTCACTTATTTAACGGACATAATTTTCAACTCAAGTTCAGTTCATTTGGTTCATGAACCAAGTTCAACGAATGAATTGTCGAGTCGAATTCTAAACTATATTCGTGTTGGTTCGGTTCATTGTCATCCTTATCAAAGAAAAACCAATCTATTAGAAACCCAATAAAGCACTCCGAAACTAATTCTCTAATAACTCCAATTTAGTTTATGGAATACACACCATGTTAGACCTTTTGTCTTTTATGAGATACTTATATTTAGTCTCTGATGCATAATTCGATGTCTATTAAAAATTTAAATGATGATCTTATTTAATATTTCATAGTTTAGTAACATACAATTGAAAACAAATAGTATGAATTTTTTGAAAATTTTTTTACACTTCATATAAAAATATTCATATAACTTAATCACAAGACATTAATTTTTAAAGAAATAAACTCACTCAAAACAAAATTTGAGAGGAAAACTCACTCAAAACAAAATTTGAGAGGAAAACCTACTCAGTATTCTTTCTTACATATTTTCATTTGACATCAACTAAATACTGTAAAAAGCAGAACTTTTCAGAAAAACAAGGATAAGTAGAATTGATCAATCGTGTGTGTGCATGGGCGGTTATAAGGCCCGGTGAGCCTGGGCAATAGCCCGGGCTCCAACCCAAATTTTTTGTAATTTCTTATATAAACCGCTATAAATTTGGCAATTTCTTATGTAAACCCCTATAAATGTGTTGCAAAATTTTTTTTGCCCAGGTTTTATAATAATCCTGGCTCCGCCACCGGTGTGTGGAAATCAATATCAAACACAACTTGTGTTTTCCTTCGGTGAAAAATTTAATTTACCTGGCTTGAATAAATTTTGCGAGAAGAATATTTTTTTTTTTGATAGATAGACGAGATGACAAAACCATCATAAACTCACACACAAAGTGGAGGTACCGGGATTCGAGCCCCGGTCATAACGTCTGACCTAACAATTTTGACATTCTTACCGGTTGAACTAGGACTTATAGGACTTGCAAGAAGAATTCTATTCACAAAGTGATATATACAAGTCCTCTAAAAAAAAGTGATATATATGTCAGAAATTATTGGTTTCATATACCCATACCCTCCTTAATTTTTTGACCAAAGTCAACGCCACTCTAAAATTATCAGCAATGCTATATAATAAGGAAAACATAATGAATGAATCACGAAATCAAAATTGATCAGTAAAAAATAAGAGCCAGCAGAATTCAGAGAGAATCATAGCAACTCAAATAATAAAGATAGATAGATAGTATATAATATGAACTTCAATATTCCAACATTTTCTACAACCAAAAAAAAAAAGATAAATAAAATACAAAACACGAGAAATTCTCTTATTTTAAGCATAAAATCACTCAAATCTTGAAAACCTTGATTTTGTCTTACATGTCACTCTTAAGAGAAATAGTTGCATTGAAATCACCATTGACAATTTCCCCATTTCTTTCCCCACCAAATCCAAATGGGTACTTCTTTTGTTTATTAGGATAAAACACTCCAAAATGTTTCTCCAATTCCGGACTCTTTTGGTTCTCATCAAACATAGCGAAAATATAAGTTTCTGTAGCCCAAGGCCTTCGTGGAGTACCTTTACCAACATGACGAATCAAATTATCAAGATAAATACGTGCGTTGTCATATGAAGTAGCCGCCCCTCCATCAGAGGGCCAGCCACTCTCAGACACAACAACGTTCACCCAACCAATCCCAGTGTTATCTAGGGCTGCATGCACCGAATCCAACATAGCATCAAACAAGTTTTGGTACCCATTTGGACCATCTTGTACCATAACACCCGGTGAAGTGAAAAGAGCATAAGGAAGAGATATATCACGTGGGTTACCAACATGGCTAAAATAAGGGTAAACATTGACAAGTAAAGGTGCACCTGCATATACCAAGTATCCAATGAAAGGGTCTAGGTATGCCCTAACATCATTTCTAAAAGAACCTTTAGATGGAGGGAATGAGTTTCCAATAAGGGTCATGTCGATAGCGGTTGAAACCTTGATTTGATCATGAAGACCTTGAGCTCTTATTGCTTGATATATATTTTGGGTGGCAGGTAGAACATATTGGGCTAGCCAAGAAGAGCCTCCAACTGGACTCACTTCATTACCAACTGCAATATACTTGATTTTGACACTAGGCCAAAAGTTCAATACATTTCTTTGTACCCATTGACGTGCATTATCAGAGTTGGTCGCTAGGGTTTGAAGGTCGGAATTAGGCACACCAAGAATGAGTTCAATGCCTGAATTTCTTAATGCATTTAGAGCAGCTTGATTAGGATCATAAAGTCTCATTCTCTTAATGTTGTTTGCTTTGTAGAGATTTATAACTTCGTTTGCCGGTGGTAGATTGTTTCCCATCATACCATAACATACTCCTATTTGAGCATCTGATATAATAAAAAACAGTTAATTAAGTATATGATCGTAAAGCATATGATCATATGAATAGTTTTTTTCTTTATAATTGAAATGGAATAAAGTTTATCCAAAAAAAATTATTAATTCAGTTGTACCAAAAAAAAAAATGTATTAATGGAGTATAATTTAGGGTCAAGTACTCTAAGATCATCTACATTGCAACACTTAATTTGAGTGCTTAAATGGCTTCGTCGGCACATGTCACTTGTTTTGTAATTAATACTTAATAAACACTAAAAAATTTTAATCCAACACCTAAAAAAAATTAGATGCGTCCCAACAGTAACTTATATCTTCAAAATAATATAATGATTGAATAAATAAAAAATATTTTTACAATTTATTATGTATGTGGGACCCACAAGTAATGGTGAGGCTGTCTATTTTGTATGGTGTTAAATAAAAAAAGACCCATATTATAGATGGTCTAACTCAATAAATTATACTTTACAACTTAATAGAGTCAATGATATGCTTTGACAAATTGTTTGCGTAAGTCTCTCTATAATTGAGGAAGAGTTTTTTTATTTATTTTTTTTTATTAATAACTGTGATAAAACTAATGTGATTTGAACCATGTCATTGTATATGTTATTTTTTTTACCAAGCCAAAATGGAATATATAAATAACCACCGGGGATTCATCTCGCACAAAACGTACATAAGAAAATCACCAAAAATAAAATACAATGTTAAGTTACCGGTGCATCAACAACACACGGTAATAAAGGAACACTAATTAATATAGACTTTAATTAATATAAACTTGCAAAAAAATTTGTCTGTAGGAGAAATGATAAACAGTATCACTGAAACTTATAAACACAATTGTAAATTGAACTAGGTTTTACATACACATTTAGTGATATTTTAAATATATCATTTATCATATATTAAAATAATGTGACAAGATATCATTGAATTAGATGCATGCATAAATAATTTTAAAATTTTCTTTATATGAACATGACTAGCTATTTTTCATGAGATCATCGTCAATATTTAATTAGACAAATTAATTGTAGAACACGAATCTATAATTGACTCAGTCAGCCATATGCTTTACTTGAGGATTTGAGGAGAAATGCAAACATGTGAATGTTTACTATATAAAAAATAAAATTTATGTATTGAAAATTATGACAATTTATTTCTCAAAAATTTAAAAATTATTATTTTTCAATAAATATTTGTTATTTGTAAAATCTTTACGCATAACATGGCCCATAATTGAATCATATTAAGTTAAGCATGTATACATAGGATCTACTAGCAAAGTGAATGATTAATGCCCCGACCAACTTGCTTAAAAAAACGAAAAGAAAGAGAAACTAGAAGGGAACAAAAATGTTATTTGAGTTTGGTTTTTATAAATGAATAAATAAATTATTAAATTAAATTTTACAAAATAAAATATATTTTTTCTATAGAAAAAGTTTAAGTAAGCTAGTTTCCATGATTCACCAGAACCAAACAGATCTCAAGGCTCAAAAAGTATTTACAGATTACTTATAAATAATCTATCAATGAGATTCTCTCACACTATCAAAAACAAAATTACTTATCATCAATCTAAATGAACTCTATATAATGCAAAATTTATTTTGCAAAAATAGAATATAATTTGCATGCATTGAAAATATAAAAAATTATCATATTGACATTCAATTAGATCTCATTATCTTTTAAATTATGTCATAATATTAATTCTTAAAATATAAATATACAAATATTTTATATATTGAATATATGTGAAAACTATTTAAAATTAACTAACAAATAAATTAATTTCTTAAAAACTAATGAAAATGGGAGAAATTTGCCATCTCTATATATAGAAGATAGAGACCAAACCTGCCATGGGAATAAGGTTTATTGTGAACAATCCCAATAGAAACAGAGGAGTAACCAAAGAGAACCTCGTGGTTGGAGCAAAGAAAGAAGGCATGATGCAAAATAAAGTATAGACTAAAAATCAATGAAAGAAGGATTTGCCCTACTAGGCACTGAGTTGATATCTCCTACCATTGATGTGTATATATATGCATTATTCTGATCATATCTCATAATTAATTTGAATTATTTTATCAATGAATTAATATAACTAAAATATATATCTAGCAGCCTGCGGCTTCCACCTAATAAGTATCCATAGTTTATCTTTTTTTGTCGGTTTATTATGGAAGTCTTCGTCTTTGTAATCATTTTTGTCCTCAAACTTAGATTAGGGAAAACCTTCACTTTTGTCTATTAAGACTGTTAACTTCAAGATGAAATCCCTATTTGATAATATATTAATATACATAATAAAAAAAACTAATCACTTAAAAGTTGATTAATTAATCCATTTAAAGGATTAATAATTTCATGTAATTAAAGAGTACAGAAATCAAATCTAACGAAACCCCATATACTCCTTGTACTCATTTGGTACTAGACTGCTGGTATATATTACAGGTTTACCATTAAAAAAAGTTATGTTATTTGAACAATTATTTTGTGATGATTTTTGAAACAATTTTCTCTCCTATTTTTATTGTGTTTTTATTCTCTCTTTATTGCTTTGATTTTATGTCAATATATACATTTCTTTGTATTTCTTTAGTTGTCTCAAAAATAATCGTTCAAATAATACGCATCTATGCATGTAATTATTTGAAAATAGTTTATGGTGTATATATTATCAACAATAATGTTTGAAACCTTCTCCTATACCAATATTGAGTTGTTATCGTATAAGTTAAATCGAAGGCATATTGACCATAATGAGTTTTGTCGTTTCATTACAAGGACAATCACTTGAGTTAATCGATCCCTTAAGACATTGATCTAGTCTAACCTTATAACAGCAGTACTTCAAAACATGGTTGCTGACTCAACTAAAAATTGAATTTAGGTGAAATAATTTATATTTGGATTCTAAAAATAAGTTTTATGTATATGTAATTTTTTATTTTATTTAGAATAATTGTTCCTTGTATGTAAAAGATGCTTAAAACAGTTGTGTTTCTCTTGACGTTTCCTAGACTCCTCAACATATAGTTGTTATATTTCTAGAGTTATTATTATAGGTAGAATAATCATCTCATTGAATTTTTGAATGCATGCACTTAGCAAGGCAACTAGACACTATTTTATAAACAAAATGTGGGCGTGATACATTTTCAACACAATTGACCTAAGTTTATCATGCCAACTACTTGATAGTAATTAGCTAGGGGTCTACATCGCCAAATATTTCCGTGAAGGATTGGGTTTTTTAATCTTTGGAAAAGTAGTACGATCTTTGCATGACCATGTTCAACTTGGATGATGGATGGATGGTTATATAATGTAGCATATATACAAATTAAACTATATTACTTATCACATACATGTTAGAATTTATGTAATGAGTTGGTCTAGTGGTATTGACTTGAGATCCGAGAATGTGCTCTTCCTTTAGGTTTCAGGTTCAATTCTCTCAAGTGCTAGTTTAGGTGGACTAATTTAACTTCTTAAAAAAAAATTAAGAATAATTCAAATAAATGGTGTATAAGAAATATGACTCATTTGTTTAATGTCTTAAAATTTTAAATAAAAATCAAAAGTTATGCCAAAATTACTTGATGGATGATCATAATCCATTGTTACTTTTGGTCCTTCCGGACTCTCAACATTATCCCACACAACAACTTGCTTAAAAAACAAAAATGTCCCCACAAAAAAATGATATTACTAAGCAACTAGTTTTTGATTTAGCCATTAAAAGTGCAAGTGCTTCTTTAATGATGCCACCGGCGGCTGCATGGTGCAAAGTGACTTGAATTGATCATGTGAAAGAAAATTAAACAAATGAATACAAAAAAAGAGTATATCCTTGTGGATTTGTATGACATCTTTGAAAATGAGAATGACTTGCAAAGAAAAAAAAATAGTGATAGGATTAGGAACATAATATTTTTTTTATCCCAAAACGATTAAATGAGTTTAAGTAAAAAAATATTATTTTTTGACTAATTAAGTAAAAAATAATTATTAAGATAATATATTTTAATCATTTAATCACAAATTTATGTGTAGAATCACATACCTCAATAAAAGCTAGTTTCGAACTTTTTCACATCATTAAATGATACCGTGTATGTCTAAGATAAAATCTGCAGTGGAAATCTCTACAGTTTTCTGGAGTGTCAACATGAATATTATTGAACATTTTATCTCTCTTGATTTCTGTATCTACTTCTCTATGCTTTTATTTTTTTCAATGACCTTGATTTCACCTCTGTAGTCACCACAAAGAATTCAGTCCCTAACTTTGCTTCAATATCTTTGTGCATTAATATTGACAAAAATAAAATACAACGACATATATAATTAACAAAACATATTAGTGTTCTCATTTGAAATAATATATGGTAATTCATGACAAATTCAAGTTGTTCATTATTTTCTTGAGGGATGACATTATCTTTGTTCACATAAAGTGATATTACAACTATTCTAAAAAAAGATTTGTGCATATCATACTATTTTAATACATTTTACACATAAGTTTCTTGACATACATCTCATTTAAATGATAAATTTATAGTTTTAAATAGACTTTGCAGATCCAATGTATTTCATTTTGAACTTTTCTTTAATCAACATTTTCAGATGCTTTTTAGGAGTTCTGAACGTCTGATAACATTTATATCATCATCATAAAAATCTATTATAAAAATTAATTTAAAAAATAATTAACTATAAATTTAATCGTCTTCTTTGGCACATCTTGTGCTATTGAGGCGTCTCGTTGGTTAATATATATCATTTTTTTTCTTAAAAAAAAAACAATAAATTCATATTTTATCAAACTAATTAACTTTTTATGATAGTGATTTTTATAATATTCTTAACATCTCTCTAAATATTCATTCAAAAATATGGAAATTACACATAAATTGACTTCAAAACAGGAAAAAAAATCATGATAGAAAACATTAAAGACCAAAACTTATTGAAAAACTTTATAACCGAAAACAAAGTTTGAGTTTTTATATCAGAATCAAAAACTTATTTAACTATTGTAATCTATATATTAACTTAATTCTTTCATCGGAGGGATACATTACGATACTAATGTTTCCTAAGATAAGGATCAACGAGTCCATAATATATAGGGGGAGACTTTTGTGATTATAGTGACTGAGGTCTCTTGTAGAGCACGACAAGTAAAGATATATAGATTAATTAACGTTAACTTCATCCTTTAATTCAGGAGTTTGAAAATCATGAAGGTTCAGCTTCAAACTTCCTTCGGTCATGACTCATGATTAGGTTGGCAACTATCCATATAACCTTTAATGGCTGCTGTTGTGTACAGTATAGTACTCTTTCCGATCATTATTATAATAAAAAATTAATTTTTTAAATTTATTGAATATTTGATACATCTAATATATATTATAGAGCATATACAATTGTTATTCAATGAATCTAAAAAGTGAATTTTTCTTCTTCTTATAAATAGAGTAATTTGAAATACACCCAATTGATAATCTGGCCATATACAAAAATTAATATTGTATTACATATGCGAGAGCTATAGTTATTTATGTCCATCATGTTTTAACGCATTCACGATTAATTCGTTATAGAGGACGAGTCAATTTGAGTGATAGAATTGAAACTCTCACCTTGTCACATCTCTCGACAAGCTGGCAGGTTCGTTTGGGACAAGGATTATCTCCAGTGGCTTTTTCACCGCACTCAGTCCAGTGACGATCTTAGCATTAAATTGCATTTTAATAATTTTTATAGAGTCTAGTGAAATAAAATGAGTGGCTGAGACAATAGCCACCATATTAAACACACATCATAGCTGTAACAAAAAAAAAAATCATAGCCACCATATTAATAAAACTAGCCATTATATCACTCTCATATTTTCTCAGTTCTCACTTCTACCCTCTCTCTAATTTTTCTCTCACTACATTCTCTATAAATTTTCTCTATATATTATTTCTCTGAATTTTTTTCTCTATTTTCAATCTAAAAGAGTAGTGGTATTTTTACATCTATGATTTGTATAAAGACGCCATATAAAAAATCCATCAAAAACAAATGCGAGTTTGATTTAGAGAGAAATAAATATTATAGAAAGAACAAATCATAAGAAAGTACGATGTGTACTATTTTAGAATTGATAATTGAGAACAACCATATGAAAATGCATCTCCAAAAATGATATTTTAAAATTGATATTATATTTTTCATTATTTTTAAATATTTTTCCTTTTGATATTTTTTAATATATTTTTCTTAAGAACATATTTATTAATTCATGATCTCCCCGGGCTCCTTCATTACCAAATTGTGATGTCAAAGCGGATGGTTCACCAAGGATTTGAATTGGTTCTTTATATCAAAAGTCTTTTAGAAAGGTGTTCAGGAGGAGGCTTTCATTGAGCACCGCAATGGCAGTACAAGTGGAAGTGTATGTGGATAAAAGAACTTCCATTTTAAGGGTGAGTATGATGAATTGATGGACTCGCAGTTGAGGGGAAGATTGTTGTGTAGAAAGTATGAGTTAAAAGTCTCACATTGCTTAGAAAAGTGGAGGTTGAACACTTTATAAGGAAAAAAATCAATTAACTCATTGTCTTATAGTTTTGGCTAAAGTGGGGATGTCCAATTCACTTGTATCGTTGCTCTTAGTCTAATGTGAATAATCTCTCGGCCTCCCATTATCACCTAACACTCACAAATTTGTGACAGATTGGTCCCTTACAAAGGATTTTTCGATTTACATGAAATAAAATATTTGTGGCCGATTTCACATTGACGAGTGCTTTTGACTAACAAATATGTGGGGATTAAACCAGACGGGCTAACTTAAATGATTTTCTAAAAACTTCAACATACCTAACCTAAAATGACATGTTAAGCGTGTTGACCTAAAAACACTTAGATCAGATTGCATAAGTCTCTTCTAGTTTAACCAAGGTCATGAGTTCGAATAAAGTCTTAGACACACAACAACTTTAAAATTCTTGGGGAGAGTTTTCAGTCGATTTAAGTCCCACAAAGTTCAAGTGATTAGTCTTCATAGTTACGCGCAAAAGATATCCGATTAAAAAAAAAAACACATGTTAAGCATGCTAACCCATAGAACTCGATCTATTTTACCATCTTATAAAGGTCCATTAGATGTAATTTCTTCTTATTAAATTTAAAGTTTTAGTTTTATGAAATCCTTTCAAGATTTCCTAAAGACTTCCTTATTTGGGTTGAATTTCTCTCTATTTTTTGAAAATTAATATATCCAAACAAACTATCTATCCCCTCCTTACATAAGCTATTGACTAACAATATATAGAGATTCATATCTACCCAAAACGACTAGTCTAATGAAATTATGAATTAATTAAAAAGGACAAGAAAATTCTAAAGAGGAAAGTGATAGCCATAGAATTCATTGAATCATATTGATAAACATAAACTTAAAGTCTCTTGATCAAAAAAAAAAAAAAAACTTAAAGTCTCATATTTTGACCTTTATACTAGTATGCTAAATACCAATGGCCCATGACCACGAGGTATTGATCAGTGCACATGATTCTCTATAAATATGTGACTTGCCAAAATAAGTATAGGACTCAGCCTAAAACTCAAGCTCTATTACACTTCCATTGTTCTATAGCTTTCTTTCCTAGCATGATCACAAGCAACAGTGCTGTAATGGCTTCTCTACTGCTACTATTTGCTCTGTTTACGGTAAATCTTCGCTTGACAAGTAAGTAGAAGTTCCTAGCTAATTTTCTTATTTAGTACTAATCGATAAACATGTTTTATTTTTTATTTCTATAGAGATAGATAAATTAGTGACTAAATTAGAGATAAAAAAAAATTAATTCATGTTCTATTTTTTTTTTAAAACTAAAGTAGACATATTGCATAGTCAGGGGTAGCCCTGAGCATAGACGGGAGCAACAATCTCCCAGAACACCAACATTATTATTTTTACTTAGTTGTTAGTATATAAATATATATATTTTTTAACTCGCTTTAACTACGTTGTCACGTATGCTAGACTTTCATTTTTTTTTTCCATTCTAGGAAATAAAAAGTCTAGCTAGCATTACTTTCTTGTTTTCCAACACACATGATAGTGATGAGAAGTTTAGTGGCAAATTTATTGAGAATTTTATTTCTTTCAAAATTTTGTTGATAATTTACTTCTTATAGTAGAATATATCATGAATACTTAAATTTTACACTTTGATCTAAGGAGATGCACATAATTTTTCACAAGCAGGTGCTCAAATAGGTGTTTGTTATGGCATGATGGGAAACAATCTACCTTCACAACGTGAAACAATAGATCTTTGCAAATCAAACAACATCAAAAGAATGAGGCTATATGATCCAAACCAAGCTGCTCTTGAAGCACTTAGAAACTCTGGCATTGAGCTTATGCTAGGTGTGCCAAATTCTGATCTTCAAAACATTGCTACCAACAATGACATTGCAATTCAATGGGTACAAAAAAATGTACTAAACTTCTACCCTAGTGTCAAAATCAAATACATCGCGGTCGGTAACGAAGTTAATCCAGTTGGCGGCTCTTCTCAATTTGCAAAATATGTTCTTCCGGCAATCCAAAACATATATCAAGCAATAAGAGCAAAAAATCTTCACGAACAAATCAAGGTTTCAACGGCAATTGACATGACCATGATAGGAAATTCATACCCGCCGTCTAAAGGTTCATTTAGAAGCGATGTGAGGTCATATTTGGATCCAATTATAGGCTACTTAGTGTATGCAAATGCACCTTTATTTGCAAATATTTACTCTTATTTTAGCTATAAAGATAACCCAAAAGACATCTCACTTCAATATGCTTTATTCACTTCTCCTAATGTTGTGGTTTGGGATGGTTCAAGGGGATACCAAAATCTATTTGATGCTTTGTTGGATTCATTACATGCTGCAATTGATAATACTGGAATAGGTTTTGTTAAGGTTGTTGTGTCTGAAAGTGGTTGGCCTTCAGATGGTGGATTTGCAGCTACTTATGATAATGCAAGAGTTTATCTTGATAATTTGATTAGGCATGTTAATGGTGGGACACCAATGAGGTCTGGACCTATTGAGACTTATATATTTGGATTGTTTGATGAGAATCAGAAGAATCCTGAGTTAGAGAAACATTTTGGAGTGTTTTATCCTAATAAACAGAAAAAGTATCCATTTGGATTTCAGGGGAAAATTGATGGTACTAATTTGTTTAATGTGTCTGTTCCTCTTAAGAGTGACATTTAATTTTGTTTTAAGAAAGAGTGACATTTAAATATATAATTAAGGTTGCTCTCTTTATGTACATCTGAAATAAATTGGTTGTCTTGTTTTGATCTTGTAACCACAACTCATATAATATATCTGCACCACAATAATTGTCGCACTTTCTTTTAAAAAAATGTCTCATATGACCATTTAACACATATTAAGAAAATATGATATATAAAAAGATGATAATTGATATTATATTTTTTCATTATTTTTAAATATTCTCGTTTTGATATTTTTTAGTATATTTTTCTTAAAAAGATAACGTGACCTAATAGTGGTGTCAAAATTGATGGTTCGCCAAAGGTTTGAATTGACTCCTTGTATCCAAAGTCTTATAGAAAAGCGTTTAGGCGGAAGCTTTCGTTGAGAAGTGCAACGGTAGTACAAGTGCATGTGGATAAAAGAGCTTCCGTTTTAAGGGTGAGTATGATGACTCACAGTTGAGGAGGAGATTGTTGAGTAGTAAGTGTGAGTTAGAAGTTTCACATTGTTTAGAAAAATGGAGGTTGAACACTTCATAAGAATCCATAAACTCATTGTCTTAACGTTTTGGCTAAAATGTGGTGCCCGGTTCAGTGTGTCGTTGCTTCGAGTCTAATGTGTCTCTAGTTTAAATGAAATAAGGTATTTGTGGCCGGTTTGGTAGCGACAACAACTTTTAACAAGCGAATATATAGGGGATTAAACCAAACAGACCAACTTAAATGATTTATCGAAAATTTCAACTTACCTAAGTTAAAGGAGTAATTATAAGTTGACACCTTTTTTTGTACCATCCTTGTACACCCCTATGTGGCAGATATATTTTAGGAATTTCACCATTCTCTCTTTTATTGTCCTCTTCTCCCTTCTCTCTCTAAACACAACAATCTCTCTCTCACCACCACATACTCCACCGTCTGTAACACAACAAACACCACCACGTCGGCGACTTTACGTCGCCCCCGTCGCCCACCACCACCCACGGTCGCCATCCGTCCTCACCCACCATCCACATCGCCATCTCTCAACTCCCCGTCATCACCACCAACACACTCAATTGTTGTATCCCCATTCTCCATCACCGACACCACCCTCGTCCGCCAGATCTCATGACCACCAACTTCACCCACCGTCTCACCTTCAGATCTCATCACAACCACCAAATTCGATGAAGTCATGATATTTGAGATGTGAAAAACGCCGGCGAAGCCATGATTGGTGTTGGTTAAGGTGAGATTCGAGAACACCAACGAATCATTGGTCGAATTTGGATCCGACGAAGCCATGGTCGAATCTGGTTATGGTGAGATGTGAGAATGTCAACGAATGGTCTCAACGACGAGAACAATTGATTTGACGTTACAGACAACAGAGACAAGTAGTAGAAGCGGTGGACGGAGTGTGAGAGGAGAAGAGAAGGAGTTTGGAGAGATAAGTGAGGGTGAGGAAGAGAGAGAGTAAAAAAAGCTGAGTTTTTTTTGTTTGGAGAGACCACATAGACACATGTCACAACTGTGTGTGGAGGTTTAAGTGATACATATCACCTAAGATGGTCCATGTATCACTGCTAAAATTAAAGTAACATGTTTAAAGTGCTAACTCATAGAGCTCGACCCATTTTACCATCCTTTTAAAAACCTATTAGACGTAAATAGGTTTTTAAATAGAAACACTCTTACTATATATGTGGAAATATATCCAAACAAACTATCTACCCCTCCTTACTTTAATAAGAAGGGCTGAAAGCATAGGCTATTGACTAACAACAGGCTATTGACTAACAACAGAGATTCATATCTACCACACGACTAGTCTAATGATAATATGAATTAATTATAAAGGACAAGAAGTTTCTAAAGATGAAAGTGATAGCCATACATAGAATTCATTGAATCCAATTGATAAACATAAACTTAGTTTCACATTTTGACATTTATACTAGTATGCGAAATACTAATGGGCCGTGACAACGAGGTATTGATCACTGCACATGAATCTCTATATAAATAAATACACCATCTAATCACTAATATAAACAAAAATTAACATTTTAAATTCATTTATTAAATGATGTATTATAGACCAGATACATAATTTAATAAATAAATTTAAAATTTTGATTTTTACCTATAATAGTGATCAGAGAGTATGCGACTTACCATGATAAATATAGGGCTCAAACCTAATACTCAAGTTTTATTACACTTCCTTTGCGCTATAGCTTTCTTTCCTAGCATGACCACATGCAATACCGTCATAAAAAAGTAAGTAAAAGTTCCTAGCTAATTTTCTTATTTACTACTAAATGAGAAACGATAAAGTGATTTTTTTTTAATTTTTTTACAGAAATATATAATATTGAATTAGTGATTAAATTTTTAGATAAAAAAAATGAAATCCATGTTTTTAATTTTTTTTCTCAATTAAGTAGACATATTGCATAGGTCCATTGAAGTTTTGCAACATAGTGGGCTAGTTGGTATTCTAGGGCTTTTCACAAAATCTCTCTAGGCACTCTATCATACACCTTCTCAGAATCAATGAAGATTAAGTGTTGCTCCATCACACCTCAAAGTAAGTAGATCGTTTCCATAGTCGACCTCCCATGCATAAAACCAAATTGGTTATCGGTGACTCGAGTCTATTTTCTTAGTCTTCATTCAATCACTCTTTTCCATAATTTCATGTTAAGACTTATTAGTTTAATTCTCCTATAATTCGCGCAATTTTGTATTTCTCCCTTATTCTTATAGATTGGAAATAAAGTACTTCTTATCCACTCATGCGACATTTTCTTTGTCCTTATAATCTTGTTAAAAAATTGGTGAGCCCCATAACTCTTATATCTCCGAGACTTTTCCACACTATATTGTTTGGCCCCATTTCTTTGCCATTTCAATGGGCATATATCTCCTCAAGACTTCCTTATTTGGGTTGAATCTCTATTATTTGGAAATTAAAATATCCAAACAAACTATATATCCCACCTTACGTTAATATAAGGGCAGAAAGCATAAGCTATCCACCCAAAACGACTAGTCTAATGAAATTAGAATTAATTATAAAGGACAAGAAGTTTCTATAGAGGAAAGTGACAGCCATAGAAATTTCTAAATACTAATGACCCATGACCACGAGGTATTGGTCACTGCATATGAATCTCTATATAAATATGTGACTTGCAAAAATAAGTATAGGACTCAGCTTAATACTCAAGCTTTATTACATTTCCTTTCTGTTGTAGCTTTCTTTCCTAGCATGATCACAGGCAACAGTACCGTAATGGCTTCTCTGCTGCTACTATTTGCACTGTTTACAGTAACTCTTCGCTTGACAAGTAAGTAAAAAAGTAGAAGTTCCTAATCCTAGCTAATTTTCTTATTTACTATTAAACGATAAAGTTGATTTTTTTTCTTTTGGACAGAAATAGATTACATTGAATCAGTGACTGAATAATTAGATAAAAAAAATGAAATTCAGGTATTTAATTTTTTGTCTCTTAAGTAGGCATATTACACAGGTCCAATGAAGTTTTGCAACGTGTAGTGGGCTAGTTGGTGTTCTTAATTGTGAGATATTTATCGTCCAAAAGTTTGAACCTATGAATTAAGCTCTCTATCATTTATAAATACATTTAGTTTCATTGTTTCGATAAATGCGAGACTTCTTAAGTTCCTAGAGGATCTCAAGTCAAAATGAGACTCTCATTTTTTTTAATTTTTTTATGCTCTCAACCATACACTCTTTTTATACATCAAAGATTATTACACATGAATAGAAGACAAACAGACACTAAGCTGTGCTGCGAGGTCTTTTTAGATGACAAAATCAATCTTCGTAAATACAACATTACTTAGAAGACATGACATTGTTGTGCATGACCCTTTGTACTATATGAAGAAGGTCAACAACCTCCGGTGCTAGGAAGTTAAAAGTGTAAAAATCAAATGGTATAAAAACATATTGATTGTTAGAACATGCTTTCTCATGTTTGACCACTTTGCTTGACGCACCCCTAATCCCATAAGTGGTGAAACCCTAGTCAAGTTCACACATGCATGTTTTCCGCTTACGCATCCGTACACCATAACATGATCTGCAGGCTTAAGTGGCAATCTTCTATCTAGTGAGTTAGTCAAGAAGTTCAAGACTCTCCTTCTTCATTGATACTCCCGCACGCTTGATAAAGGACATCCTTAACAAAGTCATGTCTATACTTAAAGCCACGAAACTCCTTACAACGAATAGTATTAATTTTCTTTTCTCTATGACATGTTCTCAATGAAAACGGACTCTGTGGCTATCTATGCTTTTTTTAGGGAAATCTATACCCTTTTTTTTCGTCGTTGATTCTCAAGGCTTTAAAAATTTACAAGGTACATTAGTTTATCACAAACATAAATAAAATATTTTAAACACTCACATGAATGTAAAAGTATGAAAGAGAAAATAATTAAATAATATGTATTTATAAAAGATAGTTAAATTATGTGTATTATTTTTTTTTAAGGAAAATTATGTGTATTTTATATGTGTCTATTTAAGGCTATGATTGGATTGATGGAATGTGATGGAATGAAATGGGATCGATTGATATAAAATAAGATTCTATTGTTTCGATTTGTAAAAATTTAATGGAGTGGTATGGAACATAATGGAACCCATTCCATTCCATTCCATCATTTCCTTCTATTTTTCATTCCACCCAAATTGGGAGGTATGCAATGGAATGAGACCTTTTAATTAAATAATTACTCTTTTATCCATTTTTATTTCATCAATTTCAACAGTTTCTTCTCAGTTCGCATGCGTGCAAGTTCTTTGTAATTCATTTATTCATGTGAATTTATTATTCTAATTTTTCCTGGCACGTATGTGTGTGGTTTCCCTAAAAAAAACGGTATGTGTGTGGTTCTTAATTCTAGTTGTATTTTTAGCCAAGTTGTTCTTCGTTCTTATTTATGTGTCTGATCTTGATGTATTATGATTTTCAGTAAAAAAAAACATTTAATTTGATTGTTTTCATGCTATATGTTGATGTTTGTAAATGTGTATGTCAGTTTTTTTTAAGGGGAGCTCTAGCTGTATATATTTGAACATTTCAAAGATAATTTTATACCATAAAACATCTTTTATAGTTAAATACTATAAGACATTTTTATTTCAACTTAAACCCCTTTATGTTTTGTTTGTAATTTTTTTTTTTTGTATTCTTAGTTTAATTTGAATGAACAAACTAGAAATAAATAAAAAAATTCAATTAAAAATTCAATTGTTTCTACTTGCAAGTTTTAATAAAAAAAAAACAGCTAAGAATTAAGGGTAAAATTGGAATAAAAAAGTTATAACTCATTTCATTCCATTCACTTTATAAACAATGGAATAAGATGTTTATTTCATCATCCAGACAATGGCTAAAGTCATGTGGAAACCTATCTAATGGATGAAACCTACCTTCTTATATCTATTCTGTTCTGCTCCGTTCCATTCTGTTCCATTATATTCCATTCCGCTCCGCTCCATTCTATTCCGTCAATCCAAACAGAGCCTAAAGTCATGTGAAAACCTACCTAATGGATGAAAAACAAGGTGATCGATTAAACAAGCAATTAATATACTTTTGACATTTTGAGAACCATGTACGTGTACAAGGGAAATATAGAAAGTAAAACGAATCAAACCTGCTTCATTAAAATAATATTTAACTATTACATATTTTCCTTACATGAAATATACATAGATATAGTGCCTTGATTGGTGATTACACAATAACTGGTTTTGTTAAAAAATATTGGACAAGTCCGTATTAAGTTGTTTTACTTTTCAACCAATATTTAAGATCATGTTTCTGTTTTCCATCCATATAGCTGAATTACAACTTTATTTGCTATCTTAAATAATCACTTTCATTTTGACTAAGGCATTGGGATAAAAATGCAACAACACAACACCAATGTTGGAGAGATCTGCAAGTGTGAGAAGCAACAACGGGTCAATAGAAGAGAAAAATACCGCATCTCCACCCAAAGTATTAAGGAATCGTGGATATGGGCTGCCTCTTATATATATCCAACAATTTTTTCATTCATAGTCGATGTAAGATTAATAACTCATATAAATTCAATAAATAGTTTTTTCTTAATCCAGTGGGAAAAGAATGGGTTATTGTTGTTGCAAAGAATTAATATAAGCAATAAAAAAAAATTTGAGGGGAGCAAAAATTATATTTGACAATAAACATAACAACACAACGTATAACAGACACAAAACTGTGGAAAAAATCTCAAAGTAAACTAAAAAGATTAAATGACTCAAATGTAGCTATTCTGTGAACTATATATCTTGCACTCTGTCCCGTGTTAAGTTTCAGTCCTGAGAATGCTTGTCAAATTTCAACCCTATCAAATGGTAAATAATTCCTCAATCTCAATTTTGTAGTGACTATTAGTTGAATATGTAATTCCCTAAAAAAAAAATATTAGTTGAATATGTAAGTTGACTTTTCATTCCTCCGTCCCAAATTATAAGTAAAAAAACAAAAATCACACTTATTAAGAAAATTAAAGCATAAGAATTTGTAAAATAGCTTTTTGTGTTTTCTTTGGAATAAGTTTAATGGAAAGATGTAAAAACAATTTTCATTGGCTATTGGTTATGGAAAAAATGGAAGAGAGAGAAAATTAAATGTAATTTACATTTAATTTCATGAGAAGAAGCAAAAGTTTTTATTGGAAAAGATGATTTTCTTAAAAAACAAGATTAAATAGAATAAAAGTTTGTCTTTTTTGCTTATATTTTGGGACAAAGAAAAGGAGTACGTTGTTCAACAACATCATAGTCACCCTCTCTTAATGGCCGAACTTAATCTCTTCACTTTTAAAGTTTGTGTCTTAAACAATTGAGGCTAGTGATCCCTAAACTTTAAGTGAAGAGATGAAGCTCGGTCTTTATTGCATTTTAAATACTTGAGCCATATTATGTTTGACTTTTATATTTTCCAAACACATTTATGTACACAACCAAGATATTTTTTGGCCTACCAACAAATAAGAATTTTTTTAATTAAATTTTCTAAACAAAAAATCACATATATTAAATTTTCTTTAGACTTCACTTACTTATTAAAAATTATTTGTCCGACCCGTTTATACATTTAGACATTTTTCTACCTAGCGAGGGAATGTGTTAAATCCACTCTTTACCCTATTATTTTTGTAAGCAATTCCACTTTCATATTGTGCAAAAGCATGTTTATTATGAATGGCACTGTTTCATCTACTAAATTTAGTAGTCAACTAAAGTTGAAACTACTACTCTCATGCCCACCGAACCACACCAAAATCGAATCCGACATTAACTGCCCTATTATTTATATTTCTTTTCTGTTATGGTTCCATCCTAGGTGGAAAAGATCCTCATATGTTTCAGCTTATGATGCTCATAATCATAGGTGGATGATATTGCCGTTTGAATTGTTGAACAGAAATT
>Ga0315913_1001538_pt1 | contig 25663 bp, 15 predicted proteins | sample MpolsnodulesMG_FD_207736 | JGI IMG/M metagenome (GOLD analysis project Ga0315913, IMG submission 207736) | Medicago polymorpha root nodule microbial communities from Los Angeles, California, United States - small nodules | ecosystem: Host-associated > Plants > Roots > Nodule | place: USA...
CCAAAAAAAAACGCTTATAAGTCACCACCAAAAAAAAAAAAAACGCTGATAAGTGTGTTGCAATTTCTTTCTCTTTGTTTGTGACTTTGAGAACCAAAAAAAAACTCTATCTTCGCATATCTTCAGTTTAGTTTGGCTTGACTTTATATATGTAGATTTATAATAAGTAAAATACTATTATAAAATATAACATGTACAACCGAATTGGACATACGAGTGATCAGATGAGATCTTAAAATTCGACTATCAAATTAAACATGATCGAATTCAAACGATTTTATTCGATTTTATGCCCGATCCAGGAAGTTATCCAACCCAAATACCTTGGATTGGTTTGGATTCTAGTTTAATTTGGTTTTACCCAAACCAATGAACACCAAAAAATATACTTGAGGTTTTTTTTTAAAAAAAAGAAAAACTGAACATTAAACTCAAAAAATTCACCTAGAATGGCCTAAACATCATCGTGTTAATGCCCTTTTTTTCCTTCCCACTTGCTAATAATTACTAGCTCTAATAACATAGTTTACCTATACCCAAAGAAGCATAGTTAAAAAATAAAAAAAATGGTCATATTACTGGTGTCTCTATGATTACACTTATTTGAATATAAGAGTTTTGCTAAATAGTGTTTCGGGGACACTTAAAACATCCACAATGTAGATATTCATTTTTAGGTACTTAAATGGATCACACATATACACATCACGTACTCATTTATAATTTTTTAATAATAGTACCTAACAAAAACTAAATCTCTCTAACTCAGTATCTTACACAAATTTCTTAAATAGTACCCATTAATTAAATATCAATAACTTTATATCATTACATTTCAATTTTTAATATTAAAAAAGTGTGGATTCCACTTAAGATTGAGGTCTTAAGTGAGACATTAAGTCTCATAAGACGCAAAAAAATATTCTCCACAATGGGGTATGGGTACCAAGTCTTCAAAATTTGAGGCCCTCTATGGAGATGGTCAAATTAAGAACGTTAATAGTAGAAATTTCTCATTCAAAGCAACAAATTCTTAACTTTTTGCTTAAAAAGTTAAGTACACTATTTTTTTCAAACTTTCAAATACAATATTTCTATATTAATTTCTTTAACTAATATTTAGGCACCGCTTAACATTTTCCTTAATATAATTTTACTAGGGATGCTTTGGAGACATTTGTTATCATTTTTCAAATAAGAAACTTTAGTGGTAATTATCTTCAATATATTTTTTCACTTTTCAAAATTTCTAGTCTTTTTAGATTTTGATTTCTTACCTCTCTTCCTTGGTGTCCATAAAAACAATGAAAATGGCATATTACCAATCATCCTTTCCCCTCCGTAGGAAACATTAATCATTTCCCCAACAATCTTTTTCAACCTTAGAAACTTGTGAGAACTTCTATCATATTATTCATTCCCTCTCTTCCAATATTCTTTTTCCACTTTTTCCCCTTCTCTTATTTTATTTTTACCTCTCTAAAATAAAAAATATCATATTTCATTCCCTCACAACAATTTAAATATCTCCCTCCTATCCTTTTCCTTTCCCTTCCCACACCATATAACACAACAACCACTCTCACTCAACAATTACTTACTCACTCACTCACACACTCACAAAATGAACCTTTCTTCTCATTCTTCCAACAACATCAACACAAACTCAGTGAATGGTTTCTACACATTTCTGAACAGAGGAATTGATGACTTAGAAAGAGCTTTTCTTTCCAACAACTTGATGTCAATTCAATTCCTTCAAAGGGTACTCTCTATACTTAGATCCTTTCACACCCAATTAGTCCTTTTAGTTCAAAAACTTCATCTCCCAGTTGGTGATAAATGGCTTGATGAATACATGGATGAAAGCTCTAAGCTTTGGGAAACATGTCACCTTCTTAAGTCTGGTATTTCTGGCTTTGATGGTTACTACTCGGCTGGGATCAACGTCACTAACTTCTTCGACTCTCACGCTCGTTTCACTCCACAACTCTGGCGCCAGGTTAATTTCTCTATCTTATCCTGACCACCAAACAGACTCTTCGATGATTAAGAGTTCAAATTCAAGTCCTCAGTTTTAATGTTGGTCTAGCCTGATTCCGATCGTTGTTTGACCCCATCGAGTTTATTACAACGATCAAAACTATACTAGACCATACTTACCGAAAAGGAACTATTAACTAGAACTGTATCTTCATATTTTCCAAATAAAACTTGATTTTTTCAATGTTAAATTAGATACAGTTTTCCCAAAGGACTTTGGAATTTAGTTGTTAGAATCTAATATTTTGAATAAACTCACAATGTTAAAAGTGTCATTCGTTTTTTGTTTTGGTTTGTACCCTTTTGGAAACTATTCAAAGTTCTGAAGTTTCTTGTGATTTTCAGGTTCTGAGAGGCATATCACGGTGTCGAAGAGAAGCTATGGGATTGGAAGAAGAAAACCGTGCATTGATGGAAACAAGAGTCCAACTACTTTCTCTGTGTTTCGACGAGAGAGTATCCGTCGAATCAAAGCTAAACGGTTTCAACGGTTTCAGGGGAGTTTTATACGCAATGAGAAACATTAGTTCAATGCTGCTCACAATCTTGTTACATGGTTTGGTTTACCGTTGTCCGGTAACATCAGACACCGTTGCAAGGTACGAGGGTCGGTTGTTTCATGGGTCGGGGCTAATGATGTCAGCCGCGAGGTTGCAGCAGAGAGTGGCTGCAGAGATGAGCGAAGCAGAGCCGGGGATGTTGTTGTATGAATTTAGGCACGCAAGGGCATCGGTGGAGGAGCTGAGAGGCGAATTGGAGAGGAATGTGTCGTCGCAGGTTGTTCAATGGGAAATGGAAGATGGTTTGAGGGAGAGAGTGGAGAGTGTTAGATTGTGTTTTGGTGTGCTTAAAGCTGGTGCTGATAATATTGTTTCTCAGCTTGATGATTTCTTTGATGAGATTGTAGAAGGTAGGAAGAAGCTTTTGGATTTTTGTAGTCATAGGTAAATTTAATTACCATGGTTTTAAATTGCGGTCGCAATAACATTCATTGTAAGCGATTGTGTGGAAAAACACAATGAAATGCAATTGATGTAATCCATAGTTTTTTTAAATGAAAAATCAAAAGCAACAAAGGTCGAATCTCAGTGGACGGTGACGTTTGATGTCATCCATAGATGCATTGTGGTTGTAGTAACAAAAAACCATGATGTTACATACTTTTTTGAAAACCTTGTTGATAAGTTGGTTTTAGTGTATGTTTGGAGTGGAGATTGATGAAGCAAAAGCACATCTGCACACTTTTCGATGTAAATCTACCGTCATTTTAAGAAGTTGAGGATTGAAGCTTCTGCGTTAAAGTGGTTTTTTGCCGTGATTTTAAGCAAAACGTGATTTACAACCACCCATCCAAACATGCATTTAGTGTAAAAAATTGAGTGGAAAAAAAAAGTGTAACTAAAAGGAGGTAGGTGCTATCAGTGACAAGGTTGTTAGAGTCATAGTTGATGTGGATTTTTGTACCTTCAATCCCTTTTGAAGAATTTTCTTTTTCTATCTTGTGGTCTCTTTCTAATGTTTATTGTGTTAATCAAAGTATTTGTGATACAAAAGAGGAAAGTTAGTTACCGTTTTGCAGACTTTTTCATTCTGCATAAGCCAGTAAAGAAGATTCTTCAATTTAATTGATTCTGCATAATCAATGAAACGGTTTACATCTAGATTTAAGTATGCATTGTCTTATTTTCACTTTACATTTCTTACTTGGGTGTTTGTTTGAAATCACAATAGGTATAACAAAATTACGATAGTTTACTATGATTTTGTTTGACTCGCTATGAATTGAATCATACACTTAATAACTACGATTAAAGTGAGATATTGTCACCTTAAATAATCCAGTATACTATTTTTCTTTTCGTTTTTTGAAAATCTTCAACAAAAATAACCATTTTACAATTGTTCTTGAGGGATTCAAGTTTAGTGCCTTGAAATTACAATGTTAAACATTTACCAATAAACTAGTACCTCAAGTGTAAATTATATACAAATTATAATCTAAATGTTATGATAAACCTAGTCCACTAGACTTATGAAATAGTGTTAAAAAAATTTAGAAAGAATTATATCATTCAATCATATTTAAATTGAGAAATTAATCTCTGCAATTACACGCAAATGATATCATATTAAAAACAATAATATTGAACTTCAATAAACTTTTGCCCATAAAAAAAATTGAAAGAAGCCTATAAAGGAAAAAAGGAAGGTAATAAATAAAGACAAATGACCAATGACAGTAAAGGCAACACGTTAATTTGGAATTCTTTATCTTTGACGGGGACTAGTTTTGGTCGATTTATTGTATCAATGAACTCTATAAACTTGAATTAATGAATATCATTTATTTTTGTAAAAAAAATATATTTGTGAATATTAGTAACTACAAAATGACAATAATGAAGTATGTAAACTTTTTGAAGGTAATGAAATATAAACTGTTACATAGAGTGTATACTATTTTTTTTATTTTACGTTTTTATTTTTATTTTTGACACAAATAGTCATTTTACAATTGTTTATGAGGAGGTTCAAATTCAGCGACTTAAGATTAAATATTAAACTCGTACTAGTGAACTAACACTTTAAATAACATTGAAGGTATTTTAATCTTTTACTTGTGTTTTTAGATGTATTAACGGTGTTAAATCTCTTAAAAAAAGCTTTATCACTCAATCGTATTTGAGTTGACAGATTAATCTCTGAGGATATCTTATTCACATACAAAACAACATTGAGCTTTCATAGACTTTAGCCCACCAAAAAAATTGAAAGGAGACTATAAAGGAAAAAAGAGGGTAATAAAGACAAATGACCAATGACAGTAAAGGCGACGGATTAATTTTGAATTCTTTATCTTTGGCAGTGACTAGTTTTGGTCGATTCATTGCATTTGAAAGAGTGCTCCCTTATTTGATTATGGCTAATGATTAATCATTCTACTTCTGAAACTATAGAAAACGAAAGCTTAGGACTGTAGGGAACACTCTTTAAGATTCCTAAACTACTTTAACCATAAAAGAAACCTTCTTTTTACTCCTAGGAAGCCTTTGTCTGATCCGGTTGGATTCATCATATCAAAAGTAATAATGGAATGATTATGAAAATATAACAAAATACCATGTACTGTATTCCCTCAGTCTATTTTTTGTGGTATCCGAGGTTCGAAAATTAAACGTTGTATAACAAAATAAAGTTTAAACCCTGAATCTTGCATATATTATATATTGTTCTTACCAACTAAATTAAACTCACGTAGACATGTATTTCCTCTGTCTCTAAATACTAAAAAATTGTCACGAAATATGAACTCATTTTCAAATTACTAAATATATTTATTACTTTTTTTTGAAATAAGTTCATAATTAATATGTGAGTATTTTACAAAAAATTGTGGTTATTACGAAGAGTTCTTAAATTGAAGTAATAAATATGTGTGAAAAGTGTGTCACTATTACTATATTGCCCTTTATGCGTACATGCATTAAATTGAAGATAATTAGTAGAATTAATAAGGTATAGTTGAAAAAAAGAGTAATAATTCCATTCAATGTTCTTAAATTTGTAAGTAAATTGTCAAGTCTCTATGTACACCATCTTAATCTCTATGAATTATGAAACTTTATATTAAAAGTATTTTTTTTAAGAATTAAAAATATATATATTTTTTAATTAGTAAGAACTGAAAAGTGAATAAAATAACTTCACATAATTCTCTTGTAAAAAAAAACTAAAAAATCGAAATAATTATATATAGATTATAAAAATATATTTACCTACTTATATTACTATATCAAAAGTGTGGCAGTGGTCACTTTCTCATCTCATTTATAAACGTATCCTATGCTTTTTACCGTGAGGAAATTCATGCCTTGCCTCCTTCCAAGGGTTTATATGAGTGATGCTTTCAAACCCAACAACAAAATAATACTAAAGGAACAAAACACACAGAAAAAACCAAAATCGAGCATGCCACACGGCCAAAGCACAAATTATGTTGCAGGGAGCCACCCTACTATAAAAGTAATTACTGCGTGAGGTGAAAAAGTATTTACCCCCATAAAAAGTATCATGCTCAGTCTACAAACAATAACGGCTTGTGTAAGATAAAATTGATTTGTGTTCTTAAATTATAGACCATCTTTACAAAAAGCAATTAGATTCCATAAACTACAACATGAAGAGAAAAGATGTGAAATAATAGAATGCACTTTGTAAAAAAATTAAAGATGAACAATCTCATGCACACTTCAAATGACACATCAAGATGAGCACTTAAAAGTAAGAACTCTTTCTACATAACTCGTGTTTTAGGAGTGTCAGTAATTAATTAATTTCCTTATAAACATGTAAAATGCTAATAAGTGTGCATAGGACATTGTTTAAGCATTTAAAAGTAGTAATTTTTATATTTAAAATTTTGTAGTTATGATTTTTTCATGTGTTTGACTTGTATTTTCAAGACAATTTTTTTTTTTTGTGATTGATATATTAATTACTACTACGCTATAAATTTTAAATATGTGCGTAAATTCAAAGTTTAACAAAAATATGGGGTGTTGGAATTTCTCCCATGTGCTCCGGATGTGATAGAGATAATGAAACCACACTTCATGTTTTAAGGGACTGCCCCAAAGCAGCCCAAATTTGGATCAGGCTAGTCTCGGTCCAATCATATTACTAATTTATTTTCTTTTGATCGTAGAGATTGGATCTTTAAGAATATCAACAACCAACCGCATAGAATTCAAAATAAAAAGTGAACAACTATCTTTTTGGTGGCTTGCTGGTACATATGGACATGGAGAAACAAATCTATTTTTGAGGATGATTTTCAACAACCGTTCAATCCAACTTATATTATCCTCAAGATGGTTGCGGACATAGATAACTATAATCAACATCCGACGAATCTTCTCCATGGAGACACTATTTTTATTAGATGGAAAAGACCTCAAGAATGATTTGTAAAAACTAATCGTGACAGAGCTTATAAGGATACACTGGGTATAGCTTGGTGTGGTGGTCTCCTTCGTAACTCTGATGGACGATGGCTACCAGGATACTCGCGTAAAATTGGAGCTTTGTGACACTTTTACCACTGAGATGTGGGGGATGTACTTGGGCATGAAGCTTTACATGGAGACAGGGTTTCCACAATCTTCAAGTGGAAAGCGACTCAAAAACGTTGGTTGAAATGATCATTGTGACTATCAAATTCAAGGGTAGACCGCCTACTTTGGTGCACTGCATTCAAGAGCTTTTAAATTTGAACTAGCAGATGCATTTCAATCATACATGGCGGGAGGAAAATAGAAGTGCCGATTGGCTAGCTAATTTTAGCTTTTCTCTTAATTCTTTTCAAATTCATGTTATGAAGAATCCTCCTAGCAATATTTTAAGTCTCCTTTTTAATAATATTTTTGGGGCTTGCATGTCTAGGAATATTCGTGTAAACTTGTAGTTCTTTTTCTTTTTGGGCTTTGGCCCTCTCTCTCTCTACCAAAAAAAAATTCGAAGTTTAACAAAATATGACTAATAATTGTTTTAATGAAAATGAATTTGTAATATATGATTAATTTTTTTTCTCTTTTGAGCAAAAATATGCACACATATAGTATTATATCTTATAGTTATAAGCATTTTATATATTTTGTTAACATATTTAATTATATTCAATACTATAATCATAAATTTGATATACGGAAATAATATTTTCATTATGTGTAATTTGATAACATGTGAAATTCAATATGAAAAACCATATTTTTGAATGGTACGTCACAGTTTTGATGGGCGGATCCATTTGTATTTGAGTGTGTGATGAAATTCACAACATGAATTAATACAAATTGGTATAAGATATCTTCATAATTAGGGTTTGCCATAAGAATATATAACCTACATTTTTAGCGTTTTACTACACCCTGATCAATTTTACTGATCAAATTTTAAAATCCCAAACAATTTTCAAGGTCTCTATAAACTTAAAAACAATAATATATGAGTTGTACATTTACATGAACTTTACAAGGAAAAAACAATTTTATATGGGCTTTATGTTAAGTTTACCTTACTCTATATTGCTTTATAGAGTAAAACTAATGTCTCGTGCTTAAAAATATATCGGTCTTACAACTTATTTATTGTCATGTGACTTTATATTGAGAAATATGCTTAAGAAAACAATAAAATAAACTAGTCATTCTCCAATTAAACACAGGTTTGTTATTTAACAATTTTAAAAAATAAAATTTCATAAATGTAAATAATAATATGCATTTAGTAATTTATTTACTTACATATAATAAACACTTTATGTTTTCATATTTTTGTTTATTGTATGTACATTCCGAATTATTTATTAATGTTTACTAGGTCTAAATATCTAAGCCAAGTTTCGATAAAATTGTGATATTTCAGTAATTAATCACAACAGTTCTCTGTGTAATAAATAGTATAGCTATAAATGAAATCACCTTTATATTTTTTAAAATGAATTCGAAAAGTCAAATGTGTAGTCTAAATTTATACCAAATACACTTGACTTATGTAAAAAAAATTGCCGATATTTCACTTTAAAAGAGTATAGTGTCATAATTAGTCAAAAATGTTTGTTGATTTTTCAAAATTATCATTCAATTAATCATGAAACAATGACACAAAAGTTTAAAATAAATAATAAATATTAAATAAAAAATTACTTTTGATTCATGTTTAAAAGTAATTAACGTATAGTAATTTTGAAAGAGTCTTAAACACATAGACTGGTTTTTATATATATTTATATAGTTTATGAGTTCCCTGGGCCGTAGGTATTATGAGTTCTCTTTTGCTACCTATGAAGACTTGCGAGCAGTATGGGCATTAGGCATGGTCAATTTGAAGTCGGGTGTGATGCGTCTATTCAAACACAACGTGAGACACATACTCAAGTTTGGATATGACTGAGAATTACCGCCAGAATATTGGATGGAGAGAACTTTTCTATGAAACAGCAGAGGCTATCAAGACACCATTGTTAATAGATAATGTTACTAAGAATAGATTGTTTGGTCACTATGTCAGGGTCTTGGTGGACTTATACCTTTCTGGAAATACTTTTTATGAAGTTATGGTGGAACATGTAGGTTATGCAATTGCGGTAGAAATCGAATACGAGGGACTTCTTGAATTTTGCACTAATTGTAAGAGTATTGACCATAAGGTATTATATGTTATAGTTACAAGCATTTTAAATATTTTGTTTACATAACAATTTAATTATATTCAATACAATAATCATACAATGAGATATATGTAAAGTAATTATTTTTATTAAGGGTAAAGGTAAACCATAAATAAAAAATTATTACATTATCATAGACCTCTCTCTCTAACCTCTTTTTCTCTGCGCTCTCTCTATAAAAAAAACCTTCACCGCCATCATAATCCGAAAATCCAAACTTTTCTCTTTTCAAATGTAGACTACACCGGCGGTGGCACGACGAGAACGTTGGTTTTCCGCACCACCTCTCTCTTGATCGCCATCGAGTTCCACAAGGGGCTTCGGAGCCGTGGGTTTAAGGTGGTTCACCAGCGTTTTGGTTCAGGTCTTGTCGTCGCTGCTCTTCAGCCTGGGTTCCTTGGTCTTGTTTAGCTCATCGGAGTTTGGGTATGTCTGGGTTTGCACCACCTTCTGTGTTGGTGGTCGAACCCTCCTTTTGTGGCTCAAATCTACCTTTATTTTGGCTGATTCTTTGGTCTGTCGCTCTTTCGCCGTTTTTGCTCCTTTGGGTTACCATGTTGAAGTTGTACTTTCCTCGGAGGTTTTCAACTCTGGTTGTTCTTGATTTGGTTGGCTTTGAAGACGTTTTGTTGTTGTATTGTTATTTTTAGTATTGTTTGTGTCACTGCTTTTGTTTATGTTCTTGTTCAGGGCTTGGGTGGTTGCAGATGTGACCTTTTGCGACGGTTTGGTTTGTAAACCCGAAAGGGTCTGTGGTTACTTACGTGTTATCTAATCCCTCGATCTGGGTCAACGCGTTGAAACTGGTTTAGTGGTTTTTCCACTCTCTGATGTTTCAGGTCTGTTGAGATCTGCAGGTCTCAATGCGTCAAATTTACCTAAAATCGATACTTTCTTTGGATGTTACGCTGGAAACAGCTTTTATGCCTAATGCGATGCTCGGGTGGTTGCTGGTACGTCGATCTTTTAACCGTGTTGGCCGTAGATCAATTTGCCAACTTCAAACCCTTTTTGGTCTCTACAAATGTTCATTCTTCCTTTTTTTTGTAACTTGGTTTCGCGCCCGTACGCGGGTTCGCTGAGTTGCGCTTGTGTGAAATGTTTGTTTGATTAGGATTTATTAGGGTAGGTTCACTTTCTTTGGTTTTACCACGTATCTGGGTCAGGTTTAATGCCCCCCCAGCCCCTGTAACTTTTTTTTATTAATATATTTCTTCTTTTTGCCTAAAAAAAACTATAAATAAAAAATATTAAACATTTATTTATATTTAAAAAAATTTATGTTATTCAAAAATTTATGCGTGTTTTGATAACTATTGCACATTTGTTTTACGGACTTGATATATAACTAAATTTTATGTGTTGTTAATTTAATGGTAATAACTTTACTTTGTAATATAACATCAAGGAAGAGGGTTCAAATTCTATTGGAGGTTGTTGTAAAATTATCATAAATGATTCCTGAAGTAATAATAATTTCTTCTAATACTAGAAAACAAGAGCCAAACAAAGAGATAATACTCATAGAAAGGTAAAATCAACAAATAACCAGGAAAACAATCCAAAAAACAGAAATACAATACAACTAAAATCAAAACAAGCCACCTAGACATCTAAACAAGGACAAACGTAACACAACAAATACCCACGGCAACAGAAACCTATCCAAATAGACAAAGAGAGTGAGTGTTCTTTAACTCTCTGATGCCAGATACCAAACCAATCATGATAATTCTTAAAAACATTTCACAAGGTGATATGAACCCAACCGCGTAATTGGTCACATCTAACCTCCATAAGTGTGAAGAGAACATAGTTCCTAGTAACAAAGCATTTCATGCTAGACTATGGTTATCCCCGTTTTGTAACGAAAAAAGGACCAAAGATGGTAAACACCACCAACAACAACATCAACAATAACACCAACTAAAAATCTCCACATGGACTAAAGTTATCCCATTGTGGTTATTGAATCTCCCAAGGACTCTGTGTAAGAATATAATATCAGCATGGACTTCAAGTGGTGATCAAAAGGAAAGGATGCAGAGAATGCTGAAAACTAATTTGATGATACTTATTTGGTACTTCGTCGATTTAATATGATGATATGTGAAATTCAATATGAAAAACCATATTTTTGAATGGTACGACACAGTTGTGATGGACGGATCTATTTGTATTTGAGTGTGTGATGAAAATCACATCATGAATTAATACAAATTGGACATATCACCCTCCCCCCCGGTTCGTTTTTTTTGCTTTTGATCATATGAAAATTTGTTTATAGAATAAACAGTTAATTAAAATATAGAAAGGTGCAAAAAAGTAGAGTAGAAAGTTGCAAGCAAAGAAAGATGAAAGAAAAATGAACAAACTTGCAACAAGTTAAGAAGAAAGAATAAATGAGATCGGCGGATGATCTGTGTACTTGGTATAAGATGTCTTTGTAATTAGGGTTCGCCATAAGAATATATAACCTACATTTTGGGCTTATTACTACACCCTGATCAATTTTAGAGGCCCAATTTCAAATCTCAAACAATTTTCAATGTCTTTATAAACTAAAAAACAATAATATATGAGTTGTACTATTTACACGAACTTTATAAGCAAAACACAATTTTATATGGGCTTTATGTTAAGTTTACTTTACTATATATTGGTTTATAAAGTAAAACTAATGTCTCGTGCTTAAAAATATATCGGTCTTGCAAATTATATATTGTTATGTGACTTTATATTGAGAAATATGTTTAAGAAAACAATAAAATAAACTAGTCATTCTACGGTCAAACATAGGTTTGTCATTTAATAGTTTTAAAAAATAATATTTTATAAATGGCAATTATAATATGCATTTAGTAATTTATTTACTTACGTATAATATCCAATTTATGTTTTCTTACTTTTGTTTATTGTATGTACATTCCGAATTATTTATTAATGTTTACTAGGTCTAAATCACTGGTCCAAGTTTCGATAAAATAGTGATATTTCAGTAATTAATAACAACCGTGGTCTATGTAATAAATAATACAACTATAAATGAAATCACCTTTTTATGTTTTAAAATGAATTCAAAAAGTCAAATGTATGTAGTCTAAATTTAAACCAAGTACAATTGACTTATGTAAAAAAAAATTGCCGATATTTCACTTTGAAAGAGTATATTGTCATAGTTAGTCAAAAATGTTTGTTGATTATTCGAAATTATCATTCAATTAATCATGAAATAATGACACAAAAGTTTCAAGTAGGCTTAATTGCATGTTTGTTTTAGTTTATTCCCTTATGTTTAGAGGCCCAATTTTAAATCTCAAACAATGTTCAATGTCTTTATAAACTAAAAAACAATAATATATGGGTTATACTATTTACATGAATTTTATAAGCAAAAAAACAATTATATATGGGCTTTATGTTAAGTTTACTTTACTATATATTGGTTTATAGAGTAAAACTAATATCTCATGCTTAAAAATATATCGGTCTTGCAAATTATATATTGTTATGTGACTTTATATTGAGAAATACGTTTAGGAAAACAATAAAATAAACTAGTCATTCTTCGGTCAGACATAGGTTTGTCATTTAACAGTTTTCAAAAATAAAATTTGATAAATGGCAATTATAATATGCATTTAGTAATTTATTTACTTACATATAATAAACTCAATTTATGTTTTCTTATTTTTGTTTATTGTATGTAGATTCCGAATTATTTATTAATGTTTACTAGGTCTAAATCTCTGGTCAAGTTTCGATAAAATAGTGAAATTTCAGTAATTAATCACAACCGTTGTCTGTGTAATAAATAGTACAGCTATATATGAATTCACCTTTTTATGTTTTAAAATGAATTCAAAAAGACAAATGTATGTAGTCTAAATTTAGACCAAATAAATTTGACTTATGTAAAAGAAATTGCCTATATTTCACTTTGAAAGTGTATACTCTCATAGTTAGTCAAAAATGTTTGTTGTTTTTTTAAAAATTATCATTCAATTAATCATGAAACAATGACACAAAAGTTTAAAATCAATAATAAATATTAAATAAAAAAATTACTTTTGATTCCTGTTAAAAAGTAATTAACGTATAGTAATTTTGAAACAGACTCAAACACATAGACTGTTTTTTATATTTAAATAGTTTATGAGTTCCCTGAGCCGTAGGTATTGTGAGTTCTCTTCTGCTACCAATGAAGACTTGCGAGCAGTATGGACATTAGGCATGGTCAATTTAAAGTCGGGTGTGATGCGTCTTTTTTAATGGACGAAAGATTTTAATGCTCAAACCTAACGTCAGACGCATACTCATGTTTGGATACGACTGGGAATTACCGCAGGATTATTGGATGGAGAGAACTTTCTATGAAATATCAGGGGCTATCGAGACACTGTTGTTAATAGATAATGTTACTAAGAATAGATTGTTTGGTCACTATCCCAGGGTCTTGGTGGGCTTATACCTTTTTGGAAACATGTTTTATGATGTTATGGTGGACTAAGTAGGTTATGCATTTTCGGTAGAAATCGAATACGGAGGACTGCTTGAATTTTGCACTCATTGCAAAAGTATTTTCCATAATGTAACATCTTGTCGGTGGTTACATTTGAAAAAATTGGACAAACAAGAGAAGAATCTTCCAATTGACAAAGGAAAAAAACTGAACATAATCAAAAGCAGTCTACGCATGGATGGAAACCGAAGGATAATCCTTGCAGTATTGGATCCTCCAAAGCTTTTGAGGTTCCGACATAGGTTGTTTCTTATCCTTTTCAGAAGGAGGTGAACGCAGATCATGGGACTGATTTTGCAGACGGACAAAGAGAGAATGTGAGCACTAATGTACTTGTTACTCATACTAAGCAACCAACAGACCATATTGATGCGCAAGAGACACCAACCACAAGTCATGTGGATACATCTGCTGGTGGACAACAAATACAGCGTGACCCTTCTGTTGTTCTAGCGGCTATTGCACAAGTTCCAAAGGAGGCTCCAAAAATTACCGACATTAACAGAAGTGTAGATGCAGTAGAGGTAGTTAAGGAAACACAAACACCTAAGAAGACTTTTCTTTTCACTTTGCTTTGGATAATGTTTCATTTGTGATTGTGCGGCCCTGTTTTGTTATGGTTGCTCAACTAAAAAGTCCAATTTTGGAACGTGTGACACCTTTGGAGAAAGAGGAGTAGCACTTTCTCTTCTCCCGTGAGTTCGGCTCCGGTGATTCAAATTGTGAAGGTAAACATTGGTGATATTTTTCCTACACTTCGGAAAGATCTCGATTTGCTGAGGCATTTGTTGAAACAAAAAGTTGAAAACAATGCGCCTTTTACGATAATTCCGACAAATAAGCAAGTTAAGGCCCTTAATAGGACGACATACAATACCCGCTCCAAGAGGTGATCCTTCTACCACTTCTCAATGAAGATATTTTTTTGGATTGGGCATGGTTAGGATTTTTCTTAGACCGGGTTGAGCTCCGATCCTTAGGTCTCCAGTTTGTTTCTGTTTTTATATTTTTATTTTGTGGGTTCTAATTGGTCCCCCTACTTGTACAATTTTCCTTTTTTTAATAAATTTTTTTCCTACTTGTATTTTTATTTTTAGTATTTTTGTGTCTCTGATTTTGTTTCTGTTCTTGTTCAGGGCTTGGATGGTTGCAGATGTGACCTTTTGCGATGGTTTGGTTTGTAAACCCGAAAAGGTATGGCTTTATTAACCCAAAAGGGTCTGTGGTTACGTACGTATTGACTCATCCCTCGATCTGGGTCAACGCGTTGAAATTGGTTTAGTGGGTTTTCCTGTGCTTAACTCTCTGATGTTCCAGGTCTGTTGAGATCTACAGGTCTCAATGCGTCAGATATACCTGTAATCGGTACTATCTTTGGATGTTTTGCTGGAAACAGCTTTTATGCCAGCTGCGCTGCTCAGGAGGTTATTGGTACATGGATCTTTTTACCGTGTTGGCGGTAGATCCATTTGCCAACTTCAAAGCCTTTTTGGTATCTACAAATGTTCATTCTTCCTTTTTTTTGTAACTTGATTTCGCGCCCGTACGCGGGTTTTCTGAGTTGCACTTGTGAGGAATGTTTGTTTGATTATGATTGATTAGGGTAGGTTCACTTTGTTTGGTTTTACCACATATCTGGGTCAGGTCTAATGCCCCCCCAGCCCCTGTAACTTTTTTTATTAATATATTTCCTCCTTATACCTAAAAAAAAATATAAATAAAAAATATTAAACATTTATTTATATTTAAAAAAAATTATGTCATTAAAAAATTTATGAGTGTTTTGATAACTATTGAACATTTGTTTTACATACATGATATATAACTAAATTTTATGTGTTGCTAGTTTAATGGTAATAACTTAACTTTGTAATGTAACATCAAGGAGGAGGGTTCAAATTCTATTGGAGGTTGTTGTAAAATTATCATAAATGATTCCTGAATTAATAATAATTTCTTCTAATACTAGAAAACAAGAGCCAAACAAGGAGGTAATACTCATAGAAAGGTAAAATCAACAAAAAACCAGGAAAACAATCCAAAAAAACAGAAATACAATACAACTAAAATCAAAACAAGCAACCTAGATATCTAAACAAGTACAAATGTAACATGACAAATACCCACGGCAACAGAAACCTTCAAAATAGACAAAGAGAGTGAGTGTTCTTTAACTCTCTGATGCCAGATACCAAACCAATCGTGATAATTCTTAGAAACATTTCACAAGGTGATATGAACCCAACCGCATAGTTGGTCAAATCTAACCTCCATAAGTGTGAAGAGAACATAGTTCCTAGTACCAAACCATTTCATGCTAGACTAAAGTTATCCCTGTTTCTTAAGGAGAAAAGGACCAAAGATGGTAAACACCACCAACTAAAAATTGCCATATGCAATAAAGTTATCCCATTGTGGTTATTGAAACTCCCAAGGACTCGATGTAAGAATATAATATCAGCAAGGACTTCAGGTGGTGATCAAAAGGAAAGGATGCAGAGAATGCTGCATACTAATTTAATGATACTTATTTGGTACTTCGTCGATTTAATTTGATGATATGTGAAATTCAATTTGAAAAACCATATTTTTGAATGGTAAGACACAATTGTGATGGACGAATCTATTTGTATTTGAGTGTGTGATGAAAATCACATCATGAATTAATAAAAATTGGACATATCACCCCCCTGTTTTTTTTTTTTTTTTTTGTTTGTTCATATGAAATTTTGTTTATAGAATAAACTGTTAATGAGAATAGAAAGGTGTAGGAAAGTAGGGTAGAAAGTTGCAAGCAAAGAAAGAAGAAAGTAAAATGAACAAACTTGCAACAAGTGAAGAAGAAAGAATAAATGAGATGGGCGGCTGATCTTTGTAATTAGGGTTTGCCATAAGAATATATAACCTACATTTTAGGCTTTTTACTACACCCTGATCAATTTTAGAGGCCCAATTTCAAATCTCAAACAATTTTCAATGTCTTTATAAACTAAAAAACTATAATATATGGGTTATACTGTTTACATGAATTTTAAAAGCAAAAAAACAATTTTATATGGGCTTTATGTAAAGTTTACTTTACTATATATTGGTTTATAGAGTAAAACTAATGTCTCGTGCTTAAAAATATATCGGTCTTGCAAATTATATATTGTTATGTGACTTTATATTGAGAAATACGTTTAGAAAAACAATAAAATAAACTACTAATTCTTCGGTCTAACATAGGTTTGTCATTTAACAATTTTAAAAAATAAAATTTCATAAATGGCAATTATAATATGCATTTAGTAATTTATTTACTTACATATAATATACAATTTATGTTTTCTTATTTTTGTTTATTATATGTACATTCCGAATTATTTATTAATGTTTACTAAGTCTAAATCACTGGTCCAAGTTTCAATAAAATAGTGAAATTTCAGTAATTAATCACAACTGTTGTCTATGTAATAAATAGTACAACTATAAATGAAATCACCTTGTTATGTTTTAAAATGAATTCAAAAAGTCAAATGTATGTAGTCTAAATTTAAACCAAATACGTTTGACTTGTGTAAAAAAAAATTGCCGATATTTCACTTTGAAACAGTATATTGTCATAGTTAGTCAAAAATGTTTGTTGATTTTTCAAAATTATCATTCAATGAATCATGAAACAATGACACAAAAGCTTAAAATAAATAATAAATATTAAATAAAAAATTACTTTTGATTCATGTTAAAAAGTAATTAACGCATAGTAATTTTGAAAGAGTGTCAAACACATAGTATTTTTTTATATTTATATAGTTTATGAGTTCCCTGGGCCGTAGGTATTATCAGTTCTCTTCTGCTACCAATGAAGACTTGTGAGCAGTTGGGCATTAGGCATAGTCAATTTGAAGTCGGGTGTGATGCGTCTATTTTAATGAACGAAAGACTTTAATGCTCAAACACAATGTCAACCACATACTCAAGTTTGGATACGACTGGGAATTACGGTAGGAATATTGGATGGAGAGAACTTTCTATGAAATAGCAGGGGCTATCGGGACACCGTTGTTAATGGGTAATGTTACTAAGAATAGATTGTTTGGTCACTATGCCAGGGTCTTGGTGGACTTATACCGTTTTGGAAACATTTTTTATGAAGTTATGGTGGACTGAGTAGGTTATGCATTTCCGGTAAAAATTGAATACGGGAGACTACTTGAATTTCCCACTCATTGTAAAAGTATTGGCCATAATATAACATCTTGTCGGTGGTTACATCTGAAAAAATCGGACAAATCAGGGATACAAAGGAAAATCTTCCAGTTGACAAAGGAAAAAAACTGAACATTATCAAAAGCACACTAGTGCAAATCAGGGATACAAAACCTGTTTTTTAGACCTGTTTTTGAACCGGGGTTATATCAGCAGGTGTTGTAAGTTTGACATACGATACCTGCTTTTTAACAGGTATAAAAACCGCTTACCGTATCTGACTGTCGAGAGGAGTAGCACTTTCTCTTCTCCCGCAAGTTCGGCTCTGGTGATGCAAATTGTGAAGGTAAACACTGGTGATATTTGTCCTACACTTTAGAAAGATCTCAATTTACTGAGGCATGTGTTGGAACAAAAAGATGAAAACAATGCCCCTTTTACGCTAATTCTGACAAATAAGTAAGATAAGACCCTCAATAGGTCGACATACAATGCCCGCTCCAAGAGGTGATCCTCCTACCACTTCTCAATGAAGATATATTTTTGGATTGGCCATGGTCATGATTTTTCAAAGACCGGGTTGGGCTCCGATCCTTAGTTCTCCCGTTTGTTTCTGTTTTTATGTTTTTATTTTGCGGGTTCTGATTTGGTCCCCCTACTTGTACAGTTTTCCTTTTTTTAATAAAATTTTCTGAGCATGGTAGCAGAGATGGAGGCGGTCTTGGGGTGCCAACTTAGTTCGGATGTCTTAACTCCTCTTGTTGTCTTCCATTGCTTTTGATTCATCAAATTTTCTTTATATAGTTTATATGTAATAGATATTTTAATTATTACTACGCAATAAATTTTAAATATGTTCGTAAATTCAAAGTTTAACAAAATATGACTAATATTTGTTTTAATGAAAATTAATTTGTAATATATGATTAAATTGTTTTCTCTTTTAAGAAAAAATATGTATACATAAGGTATTATATCTTATAGTTACAGGCATTTTAAATATTTTGTTAACATACCAATTTAATTATATTCAATACAATAATCATACATTGAGATATACGTAAAATAATATTTTATTAAGGGTAAAGATAAACTATAAATAAAAAATATTAAACACTTAATTAGATTTAAAAAAAATTATGTCATTAAAAAATTTATGCGTGTTTTAATAACTATTCAACATTTGTTTTACAAACATGATATATAACTAAATTTTATGTGTTGCTACACTCTGATCAATTGTAGAGGCCCAATTATAAAATCTCAAACAGTTTTCAAGGGCTTTATAAACTTTAAAACAATAATATATAGGTTGTACTGTTTGCATGAACTTTACAAGCAAAAATACAATTTTATATGAGCTTTATGTTATGTTTAGTTTACTATATATTGATTTATATAAAGTAAAACTAATGTCTTGTGCTTAAAAATATATCGGTCTTACAGATTATATATTGTCATGTGACTTTATATTGAGAAGAGAAATGTTAGGTTCATAGTCTCTAACACACTCCAATGAAAACTTGCCATCTCATTCACTTTTGTTAAGTTAGTTACCTACTGACCGGTTGCATAGGTTGTGAAGAGAGAGAGTGTTTAACGTTGCTGCCTCCTTCAAATCTTGCTTCTGATCTGTCTTATCTATGACACTCTCCTGTGGGGTTCCATCTCTAGTTTTACTTGGGTTTCTTTTTTGTTGCTTTTTTTCCAGATCTATATTGTTTCTCAATATTGATTCTAAGCCTTGGGTTTCTCTTGCACCTACATGCCGTCATCTATAATTGAATTCTCTTTTACTATGTATTTGGAAATTTCTATAAACATTCATCTGGTAATTGTTTTTTATTTCAATTGAAATTTGGCAAGTTGTCAATGACATTATTTGGGGGGAATACGATTTAGATATGAATGTCTTTCTTTTGCATAAGTTTGCAAATAGTGTTTGTCAATTTGGGTTAAATCTTCCGTCGTAAGAGTAGAATTTTTCAGAACGTGACGGACATTCATGGTGAAAGGTTGGTCAGTGAAGATGAAAAGTTGAAGTCCAAATAATAAAAATTAATATAAAATGAAAGGTTATTTTGAAATGATCAGTTGACAGGTAAATAACTTAAAACAAGTGAATGAAATGACTTGTTTTCATTGCAGCGTGTTAAAGGGTATGTTAGAGGATGTGACCCTAGCATTTCTCATATTGAGAAGAGGGAAATATGTTTAAGAAATAATAAAATAAAGGCTAAAGTGTACTTTTCTACCCTTTAATTTTCAAAAACTTGCAATTTTGACCTCCTAAGTACAAAAACTACAATTTTGATCCCCTAAGGTTTAGCCCCTTTGCATCTTTAGTCATTTTGGTCAATTTTAACTTATTCAACGCCAACATGACAGGCCACGTGTGTAACATAGGTTTGTCATTTAACAATTTTAAAAATAAAATCTCATAAATGTCAATTATAATATGCATTTAGTAATTAATTTACTTACATATAATAAACAATTTATGTTTTCTTATTTTTGTTTATTGTATGTATATTTGGAATTATTATTATTTATTTTGAAGAAGTTAAATTAGCCCATCCAAATTGGCACCAGAGAGAATCGATGCTCATACTTCAAGGAGAAACACACTCTCAAATTCCAAGCCAATACCACCATCAGGCCAACTCAAGTGGTTCCGAATTATTTATTAATGTTTACTAGGTCTAAATCTCTCGTCCAAGTTCGGATAAAATAGTTAAATTTTAGTAATTAATCACAACCGTTCTTTGTGTAATAAATAGTACAGCTATAAATGAAATTACCTTTTTATTTTTTAAAATGAATTCAAAAAGTCAAAAGTATGTAGTCTAAATTTAGACCAAATACACTTGATTTATGTAAAAAATTTGCCAATATTTCACTTTGCAAGAGTATAATGTCATGATTAGTCAAAAATGTTTGTTGATTTTTCAAAATTATCATTCAATTAATCATGAAACAATGACACAAAAATTTAAATTAAATAATGAATATTATAATAAAAAAATTACTTTTGATTCATGTCAAAAAGTACCTGGGCTGTGGGTATTATAAGTTTCCTTTTCCTGCCTGCGAAGACTTGCGAGCAGTAGTCCTCTTCATCAGAGTCTCGTAATTAGAGTTCTCATTTGCATCAGAGTCGGTTAATCTGAGTCTGATGCTTCAGAGGTTCTGATGTCTCAGATGGTGACCTTTATTAGAGTCACTCATTCAGATGCTCTGATTAAAATAGCTTCCGAATGCCATCAGACTCTGAGATTTATCAGGTCTTGGAGCTGTTGGATAAAATAAGAAGCTTACTGTTCATAAGGAGAATACACTATGTATGCCTTTGATCTTTCAGAGTATCCATAAGGAGAATACACGCATGAACTTTGGCATTAATTTTCTTTAGATAGACTTACTGTTCAAGATATAACTAGTACGCCCAAATTGTTGAAGGTAAGCATTTCTTGTTATTTTCCCTTTAGAGTTCAGATGACGTTTTGTTTTAGAATAGGTTTAATGTAGATTTTATTATCTACATAACATCTTGTTTTCACAACTTCACCTTTAATTCTAAGGAATTTTTAACAAAGTTAACTTGCGATAGTCATCAGCTGTGACAGGTCCATACTTCTTGTTATTGATAGACTCAGTATCAAATGATTCAAACACATCAACGTGAGGTAGTTCTGAAGAGTCTGGTGGTGTAAGACAATGTTCTTTGGTTCGAAAAAAGGTTTTAACAAATCTTATTTTTCTGCAATGCTCCACAGAGAGCATCTGAGTGCTGGTGCAGCTCTGGTTGTCACTTGAAAAAGTTTTTAACTTGGTAAACTTAGAGACTAATCTCAATTTAGCATGTCTTAACTTTTTATGCCAGAGCTACTTTTTATCACTTCAAATGGCATGTTCTTTTTCTTGTTATTGTTAATGATCAAACTCATCAAAGATTCATGACAATATCTTTGAAGACATCTCTTCCCTTTTAAAATTCAACTGCATTTTATGATCGTTTATTCTCTCGATGTTAACATTTATTTAAATTAGAGAACTATGATCTTAAACTCATTTTAATTGCAAACATTTTTAATAAAAGTTAGTTTGAATTCAGTCCTTATAGCAATAATTTCATGAATTTTATCATAAGTGTACGTAGTGGAACTGAGATGTTCTCCAGTGGATCGAACTTCTAAAACCGTTGTAGATCAGCTATCAATTCAGAAGAAGCACAACACAATGACTTCCTTTGCCTGGTAACATAGATCATTGGAATCGTTTATGTGAGAAAAATTGGTACATTCTAGAGGACTATGATCATACTGTGTATTTATATTCTTGTAGGAACATGAATATTGAAGGGTATCATGAATTGTTTGTAAATACATAAAAAACAATCTACTGCTGTTGCATAATTGGAATCTGAATTCTATGTCAATTTAGGTATGTACTTTCTTGTAATTGTTGACATCTTTCTTGGGTTTCCATTTTACAAGAAGCGTCTGTAATTATTTGTAATAATCGTATTCAACCCATTTATCAGGCTTGTTAAGTATAGCGCAGTCAACATAAACAGATTAGTATACACATTCTATTCAACATTAGAATAATATTCAGAAATTTTTCCTACAAATGCCGTTGTTTCCTTCCCATTTCTCTGAAAAGCAGTATTTATTCATAGTTCCAAAAGTTTCTGCTATTAAGGTGCAATGGCAACAGTCCTTGGTCGTCATTGTTCAAAGCCGAGGGTCTAAATTGGAGTTTTGTAGTTTTGAACTCTTGTTTATCATATGTAATTCTAGATAACTGGTTTGAATATTAGAAAAGGCTAATTAATAATACATTTCTATGTTCCTCGTTGTGACGTTATATATAGCTGACTGATTAGTTAACTTCTAAACAACTAACTAGCAATCATTTTCCACTAATCACTAAATACAAGATTGTTAGAGAAACAATGAATCCAATTGTTGTTTCATGTACTTGTAAAAGTTTACATGAAAGCGAGCTTTGGCGCAAAAATAATGTAGTTGTCTTATTACATGGGGATTACATGTTCAAAATTAGAAAATATCTTCTTCGCTTGCAGGTTTAAGATTTAGTAGATCTACGTTCTGAGTTCACATCAAACTTTCTTCTAATGATTTTGAGAAGCTAGATACAATCAGAAATTTCAGTGCCATATGCATACACTAACATTCAATTCATTCACTTAAATCGCAACAATGATTTAAATTTCAAGTTCAAACCGAGTTTCTAAACTCATTTGTATTTGAGAGGAATGCACAAGCTGGTAGTTTATGAAACGGCATGGAGCTGTTTGCATTGCTTTCATTTCATGTTTATGAGATATGAGATGACTACTATTTTCAAGAAATTGCTCTTTCTTAAAGATACAATTTTATAGTTATGTCGATGATTCAAAAAGTAGTCATATGAAATTTCTATTTTATTGACTGATATGAAAACAGAAAGAAGATTCAAATAAAAAAAAAACAAACGTATTTATACAAGCTGAAAGTAAAGACTTAAAGGGATAAAAAGCAACCTAAGCAAACTGAAATAACAAACAAAGGGAGTGCAACAGAATTATTGATCTAATAAGTAATCTCGTATGGATGTACACACACGCAGACATGCAACACTTTTCATTTGTATCTACACAACAGAACTGCATCAGTATACTCACTCTAAAATTTGAAAAGAAAAATAATGCTTGTAAGTAAAAACAATGAAGTCAGACACAACTTTTACAGAAGTTAAACTAATTTTCACTGAGTTTCTAATTGTGAGTGCAGACAAATATTGCACAGATATGCCAATGAAGATACCTCACTTGGTGCTTGACTCATTGGACCTATTATGGTTATGAAGCAACGAGTCAGCACTTTTAGGACTGCCAAGGTTTGGCTATGTGTCAGGAAAAGTACCACTCGACCTTGCCATTGAATGTTGAATTTGTTGGGGGGATGAACTCTCAGCAAGTTTAGGAGCTTTTGTTGAGGTGAGGTTGACAGTGGAGGACGAAGTCGAAGGTGCAGGTATGTTGGAAACTTCAACCTGCCAAGGATTGACTAGGTTTGGATTCTGCGGGATATTAGGTCCATCCCAGTTAACCTATGATAAAAAGATAAAAAATTGTTAGAGTCAATATCAATTATTTGAAATATTTAATAAATAATATATAGTATCAAAAGTTTCTTATCAATTAATATCATGAGCTAAAATCAAGATCCTACTTAGCATTAGGATTATTTACAATGAGAAATGCTTAGAAGGTTCTTAAATTTGCATAAAAAAGCAGGTGTGATAGAAAAATCTATTCTAAAATGCAATCTAATTACATTAAGTGTCATGAGATATCAATTATGGAATTGCAAAACGACTCTGACAAAGCTATACATAACAGCAAATTATGGTTTCAAAATATAACTACAACACTAATATTTAGTATACGATCCATGACCTAATTGAATCATGTATCAACTACAACACTAATATTTATCAAACAAATAATCTAATTATGTATTCAACTTTGGTAAAAACTGTAAACATTATGACATATGCAAGTACCTGAAGAATGCGCCAATTAGGGGATTTAGAAGAAGGATTAGACACATTGGAGATTGTTCCCAGGGACTGAACATTTTTCATATTTGAATTTGAAGATTCATCAGTCTTCAAAAGAAGCTTCACTCTCATTCCAGAATTCCAAACAATCCTCATAGCGTCATCCACTGTCTTAGCATCCACCACAAAATCAGACCAATTATGACTTGGATAATACACAACTTCAAACGCTGTGTTCTCTTCCGCAAATTTCACAGCTTCGAAAACCACCGACTCGGTTAACTTCTCCCTCTTCCAGCCTCCCTCTTCACCCTCCTTCTTCATGTGCCGGCGTATTCCAACAGATAACTCTCCCGCAGAGTTTTTCATGAAAACAACGGAATCGTCGGCGACGAGTTTCTTGTCGTCCCTAAAGCTAGTCCAGCCAGTAGAGAAACGGTATCTATCAGGATTCTTGCGAAAGGTATAGTTGTACTTCCAGACTCGGCCTTGAACATCGGTGAGAGAAAGCTCCTGAGATGGCATTGGATTGTTAAAATTTGGAAAGATCAATCGCGCGCAATCACGAGGTACAGAGAATGTATTATTAGAATCAGACTGTGAGAGAGTCTTGACGTAGGAAACAATGTTTCCATCTTTGTCTTCTTCGTCGGGAACCATGGGAGGAGCTGGTTCTTGGACTTGGACACCACCGTCAATTGCTACGGGAGTGAGGATGAGTTTGGCGAAAACTTCATCGGTGTGAGGATCCGCAAGAAGATCAACCGCTGAGATGATGCAGAGATAGGATGAAGAATAAAGATCATAAAGAAAGGAGGCTGTCGCAGCGTCAGGGGAAGAACATGCATGTTCCAAGTGACCTTTTGGAAAATAGTAAACGATTGAGTTCAGCTTTGGAATCTTCACGCCGGGGCCGGCACATGTCTGCCAAATTTTGCGTCGGACACCGCGTGGCTGAGGCGGCAGAGACATGGCGGAGTGATTACAAGAGAAAGAAAGGAGTGAGCGCGAATACAAAAACTGTTGGGTATATGAAAGAGTGAAAAAACAGAGCGTCAAAATCATATATTCTTTGCTTCCTATTGTTTCTTTTATAATATGATTTTCCT
>Ga0315913_1001545_pt1 | contig 25634 bp, 12 predicted proteins | sample MpolsnodulesMG_FD_207736 | JGI IMG/M metagenome (GOLD analysis project Ga0315913, IMG submission 207736) | Medicago polymorpha root nodule microbial communities from Los Angeles, California, United States - small nodules | ecosystem: Host-associated > Plants > Roots > Nodule | place: USA...
GTAATAAGAAATCCTACATCCAGTTCCAAATCAATACATAGTAATTTAAATAATAGTCTTGTCTAGTAAAGATTTTTCATAGTTTATTTGCAAAAATCTAGTTTCTTCATCCTCTTTTTTTTTTATAAGGAAGTTTCTTCATCCTATTGTTATTTGGTATTCTTCTTCACAGAAAGCGGTTGAATGTTTTGGAGAAAGAAAAAAAAGAAAAAAGATTGCGTGGGGAAAAGAGTACGTGTTACTCTCTGATTTTTATTACATCTGAACCATTAAATTACTTCAATAAATCTAACGATGTATTATTGGTGGTACACCGGTGAAAGACTTATTGCTCCCCCATCTTAGAATCCACCCGTTAATAAAGATATATTTTTATTTTTTCTATATATTTGGTCCGTTGGCAAAAATTTGTTAGCTTCGCCACTAGTTGAGGCAAGCTTCAAGTCCATCCATCTCTATGGCTAACCTAGAAGGTCATGACTGTGATATTGTGTTTGACGATAACAATATTCAAGGAGATGCTTGCTAGTGTGTGGAGACGAGGTCATGGGGTAGCAATCAAAGAGGTTTTAACACAAAATTCACAAGGAACGTGTTCTCGGTGTGGTCTTTACTAGGACAATATTAGTATCGATTAATTGCAATAGTTGTACATGAGGAGTAACATCAACTATTAATTCCATACTAATTAAGAATCGACTAACTTGAAACGTTCAATTTCATCGACTATTCTACGTTAATTGAAGAGTTACATAAGTGTTGGGGCAAATCCATGTGATAATGGAACAACATTAGTAATGTCATTATGGTCATCCAATCAATCACAACAAAGGCAAGGACGATTGAATGCTACAATGATCAAAAATTTGTCTTTAATGGAAAATGATGATGAAGGAAAATACAACCTTAAAAAGATAAAGAGAAAACGTAATCAGTAATCTCAGGTATTAGTAATTTCCTTAATGCATGCATAGTCCAAATGAGGAGAATGAACAAAACAAGGACAAGCTTGCAATGGACAATGACTATTATCAGTTCGAACTGTCGAAACCCGAACCCGGGTAATCAATGTGTAGTTTTTGCGTTAAATTTTTTGTTCGGTACTATAAATCAGATGCTTTATTTTTCCATTTTTTTTCCGTTCTTTCTACAACTTTATTTTTCTATAATTTTTTCTTTCTTTAATAGAGTAGAATGCTGACTTCTAGTTTCGGCTCTTGATGAGCCGGTGGTCTACCTAAAAGTAGAAGGGAGAAAAGGATTAGAATGAAAGTACGAACGAATATGTAAACAACCACAACGGGTCATGATTTCAGTGAAGAACTGGGACTTCATCCCCCACGATTTCCCTAGGAAAAGAAATGTTTTAAATAAGCTTTAACCTCAGGATCAATGCGATTTTATTTTATCTCGACTAGAAAGATTCCCCTTTTGTGCAATTTCCGTGAATAGTGTCCCCGACCCTCAAAGGGTATCAATAACATCTTCTTCTAGTAGTAAGTAGGTTTCAAAGTTGTATGAAAAGATAGAGTCAAGAAAGGTTGTGAGCGGTCTTAAGGGGGAAGCCCAAATAGCGGATAGTTTGAACAATGGAATTCATTAGAGGAATGTTTCCAATAAAAATAATTTGTTCTTGGATATACCTACTGATTTTCTAATTTAATCCCGCGGATATATATAATTCAAAGAAATATGTAAGTGATTGATATACAACATATTTTTTTTATCGAGGGCTCTACCAATTTGATATGTTTCCACAAATGACAGAAATTTAATTTCTTGATCCATATCTTCAATTTTGAGAACGTAAAAAGTTCTTATGTTAAGCTCCTATGGTATTAAAGTGTTTACATTAAAAATAAGAGTCTTTGTAGAAAAAACAAAAAGTAATTTTTTTTAGAGGGAAACAAAAAGTAACATAAACCATAGAAAAAGGTAACAAATTTTAAAAGGAAAAATCAAGATTAAGCACGTGAAGAGGGGAAGACATTCGACCAACCAAACAAACCCACAGTTTTAATTGCAAAACCCTTACCCTTAATCCCATGAGCGCCCAGCTAAGCAAAATCTACCGAATTATGATTTTCTTGGGCTGCCAAAACCTTCCATTAATTTTTTAATAATAAAATATCTAATTTAAATATATGTTTAATGTTGATCCAACGATTACTGACGTGATAATTGCGTTAATGTAGGATTTTTGTGACGGCGAATAATCCAGTTTGAATTTCATCTTATTGTAAATCTATAATTTGTTTGAGTGGTTGAACTCAAATTGTTAATATTTAAAGAATGATTCATTTAAAAGGATTTGAATTATATTTTTGAGTGAAGTAACTATTGTCTTAACTTTATTTATGTTCCGACACAGATTCCATTTTTAAATGGAACAACATTTGTTCGGACTTTACTTATATTTGAACCAAACTCTCAATACATTTTTGCGAGGTGCTAAATTAAAAAGATTGAGTGCTTATTCAGAATTATTATTACAAATTATAAATAAGTGACATTTTTATTAAGTAACATAGTGGTTAAAAATTCATCTTTTTAAAGATGAACAAGTGATGAGTTAGATTCGAACCTCAAATCCGTGTATATAATATAATATTTTTATCAATTGAGTTAAAATACAAGTAGAATCGATTTAAATACGCAAAAATCAATTTCTCAGTTTAAAATTAAAATGTGTATATATTATTTGACAAAAATAAATAAATGTTTAAAAACATTTTAGGAGATTCCCTTGTGTTAGCCATCACAATCACACTTGGAAAGTTACTTACTACACTCTCCACTCATCTCATCTCTATAATAATAGATCTCTCAACATTAGATCTGTCTACTTATCATCATTGGAATCATCAAACAACAATTGTAACCATCAATGGATGTTTTTGATGGAAACAAATTCCTCAACACCCTCCTCCTCTTAATCACAACCTTAATCGCCGCTAAACTCATTTCATCATTCATAATACCCAAATCCAAAAAACGTTTACCCCCAATTCTTCCAGGATGGCCCATTATTGGAGGACTTGTTCGTTTCCTTAAAGGTCCAATTATATTGCTCCGTGAAGAATACCCAAAACTTGGTGGTGTTTTTACATTGAAAATCTTTCATAAAAATATTACCTTTTTGATTGGTCCTGAGGTTTCAGCACATTTCTTTAAGGCCCCTGAATCTGATCTTAGTCAACAAGAGGTTTATCAGTTTAATGTTCCTACTTTTGGTCCTGGTGTTGTTTTTGATGTTGATTATTCTGTTAGACAGGAACAGTTTCGCTTTTTTACCGAAGCTCTTAGGGTTAATAAACTCAAGAGTTATGTTAATCAGATGGTTTCTGAAGCTGAGGTAATTCATGTTTTTGTTAAATCCCTTATATCTGGTTAATTTTTATTGATCTACTATGTGCACTGACACTTCTGATTGAAGACATGTACTATGTCTGACACGTCAGCCACCGGTCCCTACACATGCAATTATATTGAATTATATCATTTTTTAAAAATGATTTTATTGATTTTGATTGGTCAGCATTCATGTCGTGTCTGGTGTCAATTGTGTTATTTTATATTGTGTGGATTGTCTGTTTTACGACTAGGATTTGAAATTTTGATTAATTTGTTCTTTGATGTTAATCTGATATGAATAACAAATCCTGAATGTGTTGGTATGTCAATATGAATTTTATCAGCATTACATTGGTGTGAGTGGAATTTGACTCGGATCCCTTAAGTAAGATATTGGGTTCGAGCCTTGTGCATAGAAAAAATGTGGTTAAGACCCACTAAAGGTGTCCAGTTAGGTTTCCCGGCTGAGTTAGTCATCGACTTTGTTGATAGATACTTCACACTAATAACATGGTTAACAAAAAATATATCACCATCAGTTTTAGTATCATGTGATGAATAGGGAAGCATTGATTTGGTCAGAACCTTGTTTTTTGTTAGAAACTCAGTAGTTGGTATGGATCCATATTTTTTTATTGATGTTTTGTGTACTTCAGTTGACCATTTTTTCTTACTTCAAAGACCACATGTGCATTTAATGCTTTATTCTGTTTGGTGGTTACTGGAAATACCTGTGGTGATCTGTGCATACTGAAGGCTGCTGATGAGTCTAGTAAACTTATTGCAATTTTAATTGAAATATTTGATTTAATGATTTTAAGTCAGGACCGTTATTTACATCAATGTGTCTTTTTGGTTCCGTGATGACAAAAATTGATTCTGTCAAATTGGTTTTGGCAAAGTGAGTTGAATGTTAAGTGGTTTATGTTAGGATTCATTAGCATAAAAGTGAGTTAGACAATAAATTTGAATGTAAAATTCATATTTGGAGTTTGAATCAATTCTAGTTGGAGGTCTGGCAACACCTGTGGTGATCTGTACATACTCTGCAGGCTGGCGCTGTGTCCGGTAAACAGACTTTGGTTTTAATTGAATGATTTGGCTTTATGACCTTAGGTGAGATCAGTTATATAGGCAGTATTCTAAGTGAAGAATTTTAGTTCTGGAATGAAAACTGATGAGTTATAACACTATTGAGTAGAAAATTAAGAGAATAAACGTTACTCCATCGTTTTTCTAGAAATTGTGTTTCTATTTATTTGTCATTTTCAAATTTAAAGTAGTGTTAACAACATCAAAAGGAAACTTTTTTCCTTTGCCTTTTGATAAAAAAAATTTACAAAAAAAAAAAAAAACCATCAAAAGAAACAATTCCATCAAAACTAACAACATGGTAGTTGGGGGTGATAACCTTAAACAACAATTGAAATTTAATGGAGGTAGTAATAACTTTATAGTAGATGGTGGTGATGCATTTATCACAATGTCAGCAGTCATGTTTGCATCCAATGGTTAACAACTCCACACTTTCATGAAGCCAAATTCTTAACGTAATTGAATATCAAATTTTACACTGCAACTTCAATTCATTATCATATTTTGATAAGCTGAAGAAGCTCTTGAATTCTGTTTGGACTTGAAATGACCATGGTATAATAATGGTATCAAACCTGTGAGACTTGATTGTTTGTTTCTTTATGTTGATAATTGTAAATTCCTCTCCTGCAACTTTCTTTGGCTGTGTTGTTTCTCAAACATGAACCAAATTTACAGGACTATTTCTCAAAGTGGGGATCAAGCGGTGAAGTTGATTTGAAGTATGAGCTTGAGCATCTGATCATCTTGACAGCCAGTAGATGTCTTTTGGGTCGTGAAGTTCGTGACAAGCTCTTCGATGATGTCTCTGCATTGTTCCATGACCTCGATAACGGAATGCTTCCAATCAGTGTTCTCTTCCCATACCTACCAATCCCAGCTCACAGGCGCCGTGACAACGCACGCAAGAAGCTTGCTGAAATCTTTGCAAACATCATTTCTTCTCGAAAAAATGCTGACAAATCAGAAGACGACATGCTGCAGTGCTTCATTGACTCAAAATACAAAGACGGTCGCCCAACAACAGAATCTGAAGTCACAGGACTCCTCATTGCTGCTCTTTTTGCAGGACAGCACACCAGTTCAATCACCTCCACTTGGACCGGAGCATATCTTCTGTGTAACAAACAGTACCTTTCTGCTGTGGAGGAGGAGCAAAAGAACTTGATGGAGAAACACGGCGATAGAGTTGATCACGATGTTTTGGCTGAGATGGATGTCTTGTATAGGTGCATTAAAGAAGCCTTGAGACTGCACCCTCCACTAATTATGTTGCTGAGAAGCTCACACAGCGATTTCAGCGTCACAACAAGAGAGGGGAAAGAGTATGACATTCCCAAGGGTCATATAGTTGCTACATCCCCTGCATTTGCAAACAGGTTACCACACATTTTCAATGACCCTGATAGGTATGATCCCGATAGGTTTGCTGTTGGGAGGGAAGAAGACAAGGCAGCAGGGGCATTCTCGTACATTTCCTTTGGAGGTGGTAGACATGGATGCCTTGGAGAGCCTTTTGCATATCTGCAGATAAAAGCAATCTGGACTCATCTTCTGAGGAACTTTGAACTGGAGCTTGTGTCACCTTTCCCTGAGATTGATTGGAATGCCATGGTTGTCGGAGTGAAAGGAAAAGTGATGGTCCGATACAAGCGGAGGGGGCTTTCTGTTAATCAATAGGGCCATGATATGCTCCAGTGTGCTGCTTGGATTTCTTTTTTTTCTTTTATGCTTTTCTTGTTAGCATTATTGATTCTGCTTCATTGTCCATGTTGACTGTTCATTTGAACATGGATAACTAGAATCTTGATTTTGAATTCTTTTTTTTTTTTGTGCAATTGTAGCAAGTGGTTTTGAATATTTTTTATTTTATTTTATGATTTAGTGAATCAGATGATTGGAGTGGTGATTACTTGTGTTAAAGTGAAAGGGTTAGAATAAGTTGCTGTTTGGGATGTTGTGTTTATATCACACCCTCTTAACTTGGAGTTAGGATAGATCCAAAATGGAGAGGATCTTAACTGCTTAACATGTGTGTGTGTGTGTGTGTATAGAAGTATAGAACAAATATGAACCAAGTTGCCAAATCTCGTAAAAGTACAAGAGTACATGAGTTCCTAAGTGCATAAGCTCAAGTACAACCGAAGTGGCAAATCTCAAGTACAAAACCAGGAGTACAAAACTGGTACAAACTCTGAACTAAAGTACAAAACCAAGTTGAATCTGAACTTAAAAGCCATCGAATAATAACAATTACAAACCAAACACACAACATAAGTCAACATGGAAGGACAAAACAGCATATAAAAGTTCCTGCATAAGCAAAAACACACACACAAACCCTCCAAAACAGAAACAGTGCCCATTAACCCTTCTGCAAGCAATCCTGTGGGTTCCACGCCCATTCATTGAAAAGGTACGAAGATTTTGACATTCTATTCAGACTCCAATTCTAGGACAACACTTTGACTAACTCATTAATCTCATTTGAACGATTATTGAAAATCACCCCATGAAACACAAACTGTTGCTTTGGACATAACTTGCTCCCATAATAAAATATTAGCCAAATGGATCCATTTAAAATTCGGGGTACCTTCTACCTCAAATGAAGAAAATTCTTAAATGTCATCAATTTGTAATCTACATAAAGTAATTTATTCAGAAACCAACTCAAATGAAGTAGCATAACAGAGAAAGGTCATATTTCATATTTTCATTACATGTAACAAACAGTATGCAAGCAGGTTCTAGTACATGTAATTCTTAGATACATAAAATTCATTCACTAACAATGATATATAAACTAAAACATTATATCTAATCAACGACGCAACAAAAATTGAAAGACGCAGAATATTGCTTGGAACTCCACGCTAGTGCTTAACATGACATTTAAGCACTATTAACGGTGAGACTTGACGAATGGACTAAATTGATCGTCGTCCGTAATATTCAAGGACCTATTGGCTATTTCGAAAAATTCGGAGACGAAATCGATGGATGCATATAAATTTGAGGACTAAATAGCCTATTCACCCAGGGAATTATAGACAAATTAACATTAACCATTAATTAATATTTGACCATAAATAAGTACAATTAGTGCAATGGTTAAGAAAAGGCTCAAAATGCTCATTAAATAAGTTTTCCATGGGAGTGTTTGTGTTTTATCTTCCTATGCATAAATCAATCCATTCTATTTCTGATCATGGGACTGGAAGGGTCTGCTTTTACTTTAAGTCCTAAATTACTAGTAACAAGCAATTAGTAAGACAACGTTACAGCTTGATATTCACCCGGTTCCCATATGCAGCAAATTACGATTCTGTTTGTGTTCATTTTGTAACTATGGAATAAGGCTTTGAATGAACTGAATAATGGCAATTCTTCCTACTATGGATGTATACTTTTTTCTAACTTGAATCATGTTAGTTTTGATTCGTGAATATAATCAGTTTAAGCACTCAATTGGTCCTTTTCTTCAGTTAGCTTTGTCTAAGTATTTGACCTTTCAACTTACATGTTCTCACAAACAACGTGTTAGACGGTTCTGAGAATTGAAATAAGATAGGGCAGAGAAAGGGGGACTCAGATAGTTGGTAAAGGATTGGGAGAGACCCAACTCTCGAACATTTTGGAAGGGAGAGATCCAAGACTCAAACTGTAGCTTGGCCTCGATAACCTTCTATAGTCTTTTTATTCCTTTGGTGATGAGTTACTATTTCGTTAAGTGGGAATTCTAGCATTAAAGAATGTAATGAAGTATATATATATATATATATATATTTTTTTTTTAAAAGAACAGATTGTCTTAGGCTTTTAGTCTGCCTTGATACACACTTTTGTTTGTATGTCTGCAACTATAACTTTGAGAAGCCTTTCTTGTACCTTGCCTGGAAACTTGCAAGGTAGGTGTCTTTTGTGTAGTTTCTATACAGTCAGGAACAATAGATTGAACTTTATTATGTATTTCAACTAATTATTTCTAACTTTTGTCAATTTACCGCGACCCCAACCTGCACTTTGTTGAACCTCCTGCTCTGGCTCCACCAGAAGTTCAAATTGATTTAGCTGCACAACAAAAGTAAGCTATCTGTCATCAACTTGTTTAGTTGTTTATTCAACAACCATTCATCATTACCATCAGCAGTAAAAATACCATGCAGTCAATGCACTCAGATCTCGATAGCTGAATAAAAATACCATATAGTCAATACCATGCCTTCCTGCATTTCCACTTTCACAGTGCCGAAACAGTGGTATAAGGGTAGAAGTTCTCATTGTCAATACTCGTGTTACTATTTCCACATGAATCAAGTACATGCCTTGTGCGGCTGCACCGTGTATATAAGCACTTAGTTTTGGTATCTAAGTGGCCTTTTTGTTGCATACTCCTTTGGTATGATAAAAATTTATTTAATGTTTTATTTGAAGGACACTAAGAGCACTTATATCATGTTACTTAATATTCTTGATATACTTATGCATCACATTTATTTCTTTGAATCGTTAGTTCCAACTTCCAACATGAAAATGCACACTAAGCTCTACATACATGTATTTATTTAGTTTGGGCTCTAAACATGCACATGAATTAGAAATCATTTAACATGGCAATTTGAGGTAGTGGAATCAAACATAGTTGAGGTAGAGGTTGTAATTGCGACATTGCCAATTTCATGTTCCATGGCTTTGGCATTACAAAATGTTTGTTTATTTGAGGTCCTTTAAAAAAATACTAGCATGTTGCATTTAATTTGGTTGATATATATTAGCTAGACACTGGCTGCATTTTTTGTTAAATGGATTAAAATAGCACATATCTTTGAAATCTTTCAGTAGAATTTGATTTTAGTGTTGACTCTGTGTTTGAGTGCTTACATTTAGCATGAATAAGATTACATATAGGTTAGGGATTAGTGTTGTTGCCTAACACTACTAGATGTCATATCTTTGGACAAATTTTTGTTTTCTTGTTACATAATGGCAGTCCAACTGACTCAAATTTTGCCAAACTTTGTCGCTGGCAGGATGCGTTCTAAACAGAGAAACAGAAAATACTTCTTGTAGATACGTCAAAATCACAAGTTCAGTCTATACGTGCTGCTGGGCATAGTTTGCACTTATGGTTGCTGCAAGTTCAAGGGAGATGTGCTCTTCTCTAGGGCTGGTCAGAGATTCGATGTGGTTGACATATGATGTGTGTCATTTGAACATACGATGTGTGCCATTTGAATAGAACTTTTTTGATTTGCTTTAATTAGGGTGGTATCTACTCAATTTGTATTTCCAATGATATACAATGTATTTATTTTTTCGAAGAGATGTACAATGTATCGATTATTTTCATCAAATTCAGCCATGGATTACTAAATCGGACTCAAATATTGGTTGCTAAATCAGTCGCTATAAATTCAACCACGGATTCAGTCACAACAGATTAAGGACTAACAGTTAACCAGCCGATTTAATTGGCTAACAGTTAACCACTAAATTCAGCCACGGATTCAGTCGCTATAAAGTCAGCCACGGATTCAACTCTATACACAAAACATACATAGAAGCAACATCAGAAATACAAATGGCTGGAAATATGCGGCACCCTCCCAAAAGGGAAAAAACAGACCACAGTAAAAGCATCTATGTCACAAACAGGGGTACCTCACCCATGACAGAACTGAAACTGGCCAAAGAAACCTGTACCACAGCACAGAAAATCCCCCCACACAGATAAGCAAAAACACACACACAAACCCTCCAAAACAGAAACAGTGCCCATTAACCCCTCTGCAAGCAATCCCGCGGGTTCCACACCCATTCATAGAAAAGGTAAGAAGATTTTGACATTCTAATTAAACTCCAATTCTAAGACAACACTTTGACTAACTCATTAATCTCCTTTGCACGATTAACATGGAGTTAGGATAGATCCAAAATGGAGAGGATCTTGACTCCTTAACATGTGTGTGTGTGTATAGATCAAATACGAACCAAGTTGCCAAATCTCGTAAAAGTACAGGAGTACATGAGTTCCTAAGTGCATAAGCTCAAGTACAAAACCGAAGTGGCAAATCTCAAGTACAAAACCAGGAGTACAAAACTGGTACTAACTCTGAACTAAAGTACTAAACCAAGTTGAATCTGAACAATTACAACAAGTGGAAGGAAAAAACAGTATATAAAAGTTCCTGCATAAGCTTACTACCTAGTACTTCCTAGTTGAAATCTTAATACTTAAAACAACATACCATTTGGGTGTTACATTCACATTATCCCACCCTAATCCAGTTTCTCTCACAAATAAGTTATACCATACCAATCCTTTACCCGAGCTTTCCCATACTTTCTTTGAACTCAACAAGTGGTTACTAAATCAGTCGCAATAAATTCAGTCACAGGTTCAGTCACAACAGATTAACGACTAACCGTTAACCACTAAATTCAGCCATGGATTCAGTTGCTATAAATTCAGCCACGGATTCAGCTCTATACACAAAACGTGCATAGAAGCAACATCAGAAATACAAATGGCTTGAAATATGCGGCAAACTCCCAAAAGATTAAAACAGACCACAGTAAAAGCACCTATATCATAAACACTAAAATCCCAAACCGCACCTGTCAAAAGGAATCAAAACTGGCAAAATAACTTGTACCACAGCACAGAAAATCCCCCACACAGATAAGCAAAAACACACGCACAAAACCTCCAAAACAGAAACAGTGCCCATTAACCCTTCTGCAAGCAATCCCGCGGGTTCGACGCCCATTCATAGAAAAGGTAAGATGATTTTGACATTCTATTTAGACTCCAATTCTAGGACAACACTTTGACTAACTCATTAATCTCATTTGCACGATTATTGAAAATCACCCAATGAAACACAAATTGTTGCTTTGGACATAACTTGCTCCCATAATGAAATATTAGCCAAATGGACCCATTTAAAATGCGGGTTACCTTCTACCTCAAATGTAGAAAATTCTTAAATGTCATCAATTTGAAACCTACATAAAGTAATTTATTCAGAAACCAACTCAAATGAAGTAGCATAACAGAGAAAGGTCATATTTCATATTTTCATTACATGTAGCAAACAGTATGCAAGCAGATTCTAGTACATGTAATTCTTAGATACATAAAATTCATTCACTAACAATGATATATAAACTAAAACATTATATCTAATCAACGACGCAACAAAAGTTGAAAGACGCGGAATATTAGAGGTGCGATCCAACCTATTTTAGAAAAGATTCTCCTTAATTTACCCCTAGCAGTTCTCCAATGTTCATCAAGATCGTCCATAAGTTGCAAATAACATGATGAATTCACCACAACATGTTTGCATAGACCGTTAACAAGATTTGCCAATTCCTCGTCACTTCCTAGTTCGTGAACAATCGCTTCTTTCTCGACCAACAACTCTGCATCATCTTTGGTGTGAATTAGAGAATCAAGAAAAGAAACATAGTTACAAATATAGGGCTCGTCTGGATAGTGACATTGCTCAAAAGCCATGAGGTTCCTAAGAACACGTTCCGTTGAATGGTCCACTTTCAATTGAGGGAATAGAAATTCAGCTTTGAAACATGGTAAACAATCTAAACACAGAAACCAACTGAAAAAGGGCTTTTTCTGAAATTTAATGTCAAGTAAGCATCGGTTGTGAACTTTCTTAAAGCTTATGCCAACTTGTTTAAGCTTTGTTGCAGTCCTTGGCTTCAAACATTCTCTTTGAGAATCAATATGTTGATTGGTTAGCTTCATTGGGAGATAAGAGGACCTAATCAAATCAGTGAAATGAAGTGATTTCTCCCAATTTTTTTCCTCAAACATTCTTTTTGATGACTCTTTGTGATGAGGGTAGCAAGAAGCAAAATAGTCATGTGCTAGCATGGTAAACAGATAGTGGTTTTTGACATTACTTGGAACAACTGTGTCATAGAGTTTCTCCAAGACATACATTGGAAGTTGATTCTCAATAAGCAACAAATCCCTTTGAATACTTCTACTCACACAAAGTTGAGTTATAATGTAATCATCTCTGTGTTCCCATTTTTTGTTTTCTCTTAAAAATAACTCCATGATGAAGACAGAATCCAACAGTATCATATCAACCATTTGTTCATTGCTGATACCATAGAACTTCTTTTGGTAACAACGACGTATATTCTGATCTTCTTGTTGAAGAAATTCTTTGTAGTTCATGAAATGATTTTTGCTGTCCAAACGATTCCAGAAATAATGAAAATACCTACGTTTGTATTCTTGCATTTCCTCAAGCTTTTTGTTGTTATGGTGGATAGGACCAATGGATACCAGCAGAGGTGTATATGCTTCTTCCTTCACCTTCAACAAAGTAGTAGGAACATTGTATATGCAACATTGAGGCCAAAGTGAAGGCTCTATAATTTCAGAGATGTTAAGTATATGTTGGATATCACAATCAGCAGAAGATTCTATCTCTATCTCCATGAGAATATAGGCTGTGTTTGAATAATGGGACCAGTTCAGTTCAGTTCGTGAATTTTGGTTGTAATTAACAATGGTGAAAAATGTGAGTTTTGTAGTGAATTATATATTTGATGAAAGTTTTGTGGGAAGAAGAGAAAAGGGTAAGCTTCTGGAAACAGAGAAGAAGATGAAAATTTGAAAATAGGGTGAAACAGAGAAGGGTAATGTGAGAGAGATAAAGAAAGACAAGTGAGAGTGTTACCTTTGACTTCAATTCAACAAAAATCATAGTTGGCACATGTAATAATATAAACCAATCACCAACTGCCACCTCATGTCAGGTTAATGTCTTGAAACTGGTTTTCACTACACATATGCTTGCTATTTAGTGTAAGTAAACCAAAATTCATGAACTGGTCACCTCATTGTAATTAATTTTGCCTTACATCTTTAAAAAACTTGGATAAGCAATAAACAAAGGAGGACTAACAAAGAATAAAGGTCAGCGCATTTATTAAAATAGGAGTAGTTGTTTAGCACGTTAGCTGTGAAGAAATAAAGGTCCGTAGTTATTAGTGGCTTTTAAAGAATTACTATAATAGATTGCTGTACAAAAAATAGTACCTAAACACCATTGGGTACAAGTGATCGATACTGATACTAATACTGACCAAATTATTATAATTTATAATTGTTTTCCGTTACAAAGAGCCAAAATATTGAGCGTAAAATAAAATTAAACATTGCATTTATAATCCTTTCAAGGTAAAGTGTGACCAAAATATTGAGCATAAAAATATATAAGCTAAAGAGTGGCCAAAACACAACATAACAAATTCAGTTTGCAATACATTTGATCATATGTCACCACTATGAACTCGAAATAACATTACACATTTCGGAAGGTCGACTTTTGCTCATCCTTTCATCCGGCAATTACATTCTATTCAGATTGAAGAAGAACAACCCTCCATGGCGGTAGTCATAAAGTATGGTGTCGTAAGTAGTTGGCGTTATGGAAACATCATATATAAAATCCCACTAATAAAAAGAGAACCAACAAAGATAAAGGGTGGTGAAAATTATGTACAACCAAAGAGTAAAAATGGAATTTGAAGATAACTGTTAAAGTACAATTTAGTTCTTAATTTACAACGTGTGACAATAATGACGAGATAAGTATTATTATACTGCTACAATGTTAGCAGAAACAGCAGTGCAACTCAATTCCTGAACACGATTTACAAAAGAGGAATAATTGGCTATTAATCAAGGGCAAGTTCCTTTTTCTTCAAATACACGAACAAAAGCCTTTATTTCGCGATAACATAACGAGCCTCCTCAAACAACAAAAAACATTTGTGATTGCACAAAGCCTCCTATGACAATGTCAAACCACGACAATCGATCACTGCAATAAAACTTAATTTTTTAAACTTGAATCTTAGAAGAAGAATAACTAGCATGTAATGGAGGGAGTTGACATGGATCATATACCTTTTTCTTCCTAACACTTGGTTGAGGTTTTAGTTTGCGGGTTTCGATTAGGAACTTTCAGAAGGAGGAAGTGTTCGCTTGAAACAAATAATTAGAAACAATGAAGAATAACGACATTAGGTAAGAGTGTTGTAATTTGTAACCCTTGATCTCTAATAAAAAATGGAGGGAGGAGATTAAAGAAAATTGTTTTCTCAATTTTTTTTTTCATAGGAGATAATTTGGTGGATTCTAGGGTGAGAGGTCAATTAAGTCCCTCACCAGTGTATCACTTTATTTAACCATTAGATTTAATAAGACCATATGATCTAATTATTAGTGATCACACTGGATCTAATTCCTCTTCTCTGAAACCAATTCTCTCGTCTAACAAATCTCCTTTCACCGAACTCCGAAGAATAACCACGCTGCCGCCCGGAGCTCTGATTGCTTCCCCGCTACATATAAATATTTACTCCCGAGTTCACACAATAAACCCCACAAGTGCTTATCATTTTCCCTTTAGATGTAAATAATATCCTTCGTTTTGTCTCAAATGAGTGATTCATTCTTCTTGGCCATTGCCCATTGGTAATCATGCTCTGGTAGTGTATGGGTAGAAGATATCAATTTCATGTGATAAACAACAATTCATATAGGACTAATACTCAAAAACTACAATGGAATTCTTTTCTGTTGATGCTGATTCCTATAAATATTCATTTGAAATTAATTTCCTAATTGAATTCCTCGACAGTTATTGTCAAAATCCCTTTTCATTCCTCAAATATTTTTTCTTAAAATTTCCCTAAACTTGTTTTAATTTTACTTTCCATTCAATGTGCGGCGGTGAAATCTGCCAGGAGAGAGAGAATTGATTGCAGAATGAAGTTATTAAATTTAAATCCAGTGTGGTCACGTATAATGAAACAATATGATCTTATTAAATCAAACAGTTAAATAAAATGGTACACTGGTGAGGTACTTCATTGAACCCTCACCCTAGAATGAATTGTAGGGTGAGAGTTCAATTAAGTCCCTCACCGGTGGACCATCTAAAAACTATTGTTAGATTTAACCAACGGTTTAGATTTGTTAATAATTAAAATGAGAACATGATGAATACATTTGCACACACAATTCTACCTCTATCTCTTCCATCTTCTCCACCCCACCAAAAATATGTAGATGTTTGCAAACAGTTGACTTGAGAAGAGGCCGTGAAATCCATTTCATTTGGCCCTTTTGGTTTTGTTTGTGTTTGTGTTTGAGTGGTAATGGAAATTTAATTCAAGATTTGATTCAATTTAAATATCTGGTCTAAAACCAAAAAGTAATTGAAGAGAACAAAGATGGGGTTCCATTTCCTTCATTATTATTTAATTATTAATAGAACAATCTAATGATACAATGGTGTGGTCAATATTATTTAATTATTCACCCTAATTAACATCAATTGAGAGGTATATTCTGCAAAATTTCGATACAACCTAACGGTACGACAGTGTTCTCTCAATTGATGTTATATTCTAGAAGTATATTCACCCTGATTTTGTGAAAAGTTTTTCATTTGCTATTCATTTGCTAGAAGTGTATACTGCAATTTCAGTATGATGAAGGGTATGGAGAAGAGATATACTTCTTAAAAGAAAATTGGGACACTCAAACAAAAAAATGACAAGGAAGTGAAGACACTATAGTATGTAAATGTATTGATGTTCTCATCTTTGTTTTCAACAAATCTAAACCATTGATCAAATCACACGGTAATTTTTAAGTGATCCATCGGTGAGGGACTTAATTGGACCCTCACCCGAGAATCCACCTAAAATATTAGATAATCATAGTTTTTTTTGACAGAATATTAGATAATGGTAAACAAAAAAAAGAATATTAGATAATCACAGTTATTAATTATATTAATAATTAAAAAATTAAATGATAAACAAGTGGAGGACGTGGGCATGTTTAGTGGGGTGAGGCAGTAACTGCTACAACCGCAAAAGTCTCCAAAACATGGATTAGTGTATGTGTGCGTGTGTAGCAAAGATTTAGGAGGAAGAAAAGAAAAAGTGAAGCATTTTCAAAGGTAGTAGAAAATCAATAAATAAACCAGAATGTAAAGTAGTTGTGTGTCTTGTTTTTAATGAATATTATTATAATAGGTAGAAAAAGAAAAATGCATGGGAAAAAAGATCAAGAACATGTAAGGAAAGGTCCATGGAAAACAGAAGAAGATGAACTGTTACTTCATCATGTGAAGAAGTATGGTCCAAGAGATTGGAGCTCCATTCGATCCAAAGGTCTTCTTCAAAGAACTGGCAAGTCTTGTCGTCTTCGTTGGGTCAATAAACTTCGACCAAACCTCAAAAAGTATGTAATATCCTTACTTCACTTTCATCTCTCTTCTCATTATAGTACTTTTAATTGCAATCTATGATGCACAGGCACATATACTGAAACATTGATAAGTCTGACACTTGACACCGGCACTGAAAATTATTTGAGATGGTTGAATGAAATTATGTGTCGTAGATGTTTTTGCTTCATTGCTTGGAAAATATAATTTCCGTTCGGTGTTGTTTTATGAAAATTTACTACAATGGGGTTGCTTCTTTCTTTATGTTCCAAGTCTATAATTTTTTTAAGTTTAAATATGAAATTTCTTTCACGGGGTGTCTCATTTTTGTCGAGCCTTTACTACAAGTGATTAATGAAATTTCTTCTCATGATATATAGTATTATGTATCCAATTCTCCATCGATTGTTCATAATTTTAATACTCTTGCATAATACACGGTGTAGCACTAACATTGTTTAGTGTCCGACACATTCAATTATTCCGTTTCTCATATTATTATCAGTGTCAACACGTCTGTCTCAATGTCATGTTGAATGTTTGTGGTTGGTGCTACATAGTTGTACTTTTTGTGATGTTACAAAGATGGAGTAAATTGGTTTACGTTGTTTTAAGTGCATGTTTTTGGTTACTAAAGTTTACATCATTCAAATTAATTATTTGATCGGTTTGTATTGATTGGTATAATTATTTATTTGATTTTTGTGTTTCTGGTCTCTCTCTGAAAGTGGGTGCAAGTTTACGATAGAGGAAGAGAGGGTTGTGATAGAATTGCAGGAACAATTTGGGAACAAATGGGCTAAGATTGCTTCCTATTTACCAGGAAGAACAGACAATGATGTCAAAAATTTCTGGAGCAGTAGACAAAAGAGATTGGCTAGGCTTCTCAAAACATCATCATCAACAACCTCAAAGTCACACAAAAACAAAGCCAAAGTTTCTTCCCATGTTCCATCTTACGAGGTAATTAGAAAACACAAAGATTACTCTTTTTCTTATCTTTTTTCGAACTCGGTTTCTCCGCATTCACACCCTAAGCCACAGTGGTAGTTGTTGGATCAAAATTGGAGAATGCCGATTTCAAACTCAATATTTAATTTTTTAAAATATAAAAATATGCATAGTCTGATCTTGATCCAACGGCTGCATATGTAACTTCCCTCTTGATTGCGGGAACATGTGACCCAAATTCTCATTATGTTTTCTCTAAAATTCTTATATTTGTATTGAAGGTACCTTATAAGTTCAGTTCTTCATCAGAGGGAGAAACATCATCAAAGCCTCGATCACATTCATTACCATGCATTGAGGATTCTGATCAAGTTATCAAAATGGTTCCATTGTTGGATCTTAAAAAATCCGAGCAACCTAGTTTCGATGCAAATTACGTTGAACAAGAGTTCACCCCTTTTGATCAGAGCTATAAAAGCACTGAACACATTGCATTTCCTCAGATTTCAGAACTCCAAACTGATTTTACTTTTCCAATGGAAAGAGTTGATGAACACAATTTATTTGATGTCTTTGGTCCCTTGGAAACATCTGAGTTTGGAATGGTTCCTTTTTTTGAGCCATCAGGGAGTTGCAAAATTGATAATTTCTTTGATGATTTTCCAGAGGACATGTTTGATCACTTTGAGCCACATTCAAGTCATTCTAAGCTCTGAATTATGAAGCCATTGTATTTTAGTTTGTTTGTTGTAGTTGTGTTTACATTTGCAATTTGGGGCTTAAAAGTATTTCTAACATAGAATTTGGTTAGTCATTGTAATTTGGGATTATTGATACTAATATCATTTGTAGGACAGTTGCAAATGCAAATGTCCATAGTGCAGGTTATTTTTGTTGGCCAACTTATCAAAGTGTGAAGCTTTTGCAATATTTAAGCACACCTTTGGGAAATTGTAGTTGTTGTCTTTTGATCTTGATAAAATATTTTATGCTATGTTATGTCTTTTGTCTAATATGGTCATTATATAAAGTTGTATTGGAAGAAATAACTTAAGAATAGCTTATGTAATGTTTTGCTAACTGTTGTAGACTACACCAAGTGTGGTCAAATAATCAGAGTTCTCGATAAAGATTAGTAGCTAGCTATGTAGATGGGCAAAATATGACAAGATGGAAAAATATGGTCATTTTGACTTTTCAGTTGGGTTAAGATTCCGTCGGTTTTCGTTGGCGAGGTTTTGGGGTTGATGCCTTCGTCATTTTGGCATCATTGATACGATTCATTGTTTAATGCTTGAGATTGTTGTGGAATCTGGTGTAATTAGAGCTGTCAAATGGGTTAGGTCGTATGCAGTGCAATGCAATGTATCTGAATATGCACAAAAACCTGCAAAATGAAACAAAAAATGAAATTTGAGACGCACAAAAAAGCACTATTATCAAAGATTTATATACTTAATTGTGCAAACCCTCCGGATTTAAGAGATGCCTCTCCGTGGAACCAAGAATATTTTTGACAAGAAGATGGAAAACCAATAAAATCGAATAAGTAAAATGAGTGTTTCTCAAATTCTTGTAAAAATGCGTCAGGTTTCACTTAAAAATAGGGAGGCTGGCTAGCTTAAGAGAGATAAAAGGGTTAGTGGGGGTTAAACCAAGTCAAATATATGACATGGCCAAAAGGATTTGACCAAATCAAATATTATCACAAATAAAAAATACGTTAATTTTGTCCTTAAATTTGTGACCATCGGTCAATTTCATCCTTGAATTTAATGAGTTTTTTTTTAGTTTATGGACTAAAGCGACAAATCTCGTATTATCAAGAGACTAGATATCATATTTACATAGTTTATGGACTAAATTTGAGAAATGGTGATAGTTTATGAATCGGTTAATTCTAATTTATAATCCATTGGAAAAGTGTAACAACAACCACATATTAGAAAGTAATCCATAAATTTTTAAAAGGTTAGCAAGATAAATCATACCTCATCGATAACCTATGCAAGTAAATAAATGCTATAATATTTTTTTTAAACATTTTTTATAGGTCTTGTTCACCATGTATTAAAAGGAGTATCGGACATTAAATATAGACATCTCGACTGAGATACAAATCTTTGATTTCCAATGTTGTAGGAGACTAATTCTTTTTACACCCAACCCCGCTGATAAACAAGTAATATAATAATGCCAGAGACTTTTTTCTTCTTTAGTATTTCATTTCAGATGAATGCTAGAGATACTCTCTTTTCAACACTATCTTTAACATTCATTCTCTTAATGGATAAAACTAATGTATGTCCCTCTACTTTAAGTGGAACCTATTTTCAAAGTGTAAGACCAGCCTTGATTTAAACCAATAAGGAAGTTGGTGTTTGGGAGAGTGTCGAAGGGAAAGTGTTGCTAGCACCACTACTCTTTCATTCATGCTCAAGCTTGTTTACTTGATGAGAAAAGAAAACAAAGACAACTTAGTTAAAGCTCAAATAAGATTATCTCACTTTGGTTCGTAGCCACATTACATTATTCATTATTATTATACAACTAAGCAATATCTTCACAATAAATTACTGAATAAAACAGTACCATAATCCCCACCAATATCTAATTTCTTTTCCACCTATGTTTACTTTTCAATCAAACCAAATATCATACGAGTGAAAGAAGAATATGCAGCTAAAATTCACCCACTGAATAAATCATGCACAATGGAATAGTCATTTGGACATTGGTGGACAGTGGGACTCCAATGTAAAAATAAGTAGAGTGATGAGTGAGAATCTGGAGTGTTTAAAGCCATTATGAAGTATAACGAATGTCTTTGCTCACGGACTATTAGATTTAGATGGAATATTTTACGCCAGTTTGACCGGTATTAGTAAGTACTTCGAATTCTCCTGCTGTAAATGACTGATCTTTCTTGAAAATCGGGCGTCTGAGTTCCACATATCCACAATAGTCAACTTCATATACTTCAGTACCCTTTTTGAAAGAAGAAAAAGCTACACCAACTCCTTCCCCTGCAAAAGGTGCAATTCAATTAGAGTTCAACTTGTAAAAATGAGGCACGGTATTCTTTCAATCTTTCATAGACCAGTGAGTTCAAACTCTTTCATACTTTGCAGCATTATTGTCAATTAGGGAAAATACCAGTTTGTTTAAATTTTGCTATACAGCAGTGATATAGCTCCGCTATTTGACAACAATTTGTACTAAAAATAGCGTATCGTGGAACACTAGTGATTTGATCAAATTCAGCAACGTTATACCCAATATTAACAAAGCAGTAAACTGTAGTTTTGTGATTATCATGTAATTAAGAGGAAGTGCTAAAAAATATTGCATTCACATAAAAGGTGGTTTTCAAGTGTTATGAAACAGATATCTCTTATGGACAAGAAATTGAATATGATACATACCATGTGTGACAAGGAGCAAATTTTCAGTAGGATGTTTATCAGCAAGGTCTTTAACTATTTTCTCATATCTAGCCCTCGTGTCCGAAAGTGGCTCCTCCCACTCAGGCAACTAAAGTGAAAAGTTCCTCAAACACAAAAAGTAATGATCATATTATATAATTGCCAGGTGCCAAAAATATTTTGCTATTGAAAATGAAAAAGAATCCATTATACCTCTTTATAGACCCTTTCTACATTTTTATCCACTGTCCCTGCAGGAAGCATGGCCTCGCGCTCTGATATGTTGAAACCCCAATTTCCATCTTTAGGAGCCACCTCAAGTCTAATTGCCCTCCGGCTCATCATTTCACATAACCCATATTCTACAGATACCTGCAATTGTGGAGGTGAGTTGGAGAATTTTACTAACTAAATGACTGATGTGTATATGCATCAACTACTCGGGATTGTATGCTATGTTATTAATTCTATAATGGAAATGAAATACCACCTCCTTATTCTTACATTAATAAAATTCTACATTTTTATTTCTACATATAATGAAACTAAACTTCTTCACTATATGTGAGTGTATATTCAGTTTTCATGAGAAGGTCAAGGTTTAAAAGTTGAATCAAAGTATATACTTCAAACATCAAATATAGACAAATCAAACATTATCGTTGGATGCAGTAACATAACTGAAAAATCTATTCAAAGCAAATCAAACAAATTATTGGTGATTGTCATGTGATGTGAACAGAATTATAACTGTTATTTGGAGAACAGATGAGTAGAATACATACAAGAACAGTTAGTGCTTACACAGCAAGAACCACCTCTGATGACAAAATGTAATTCAGAACTGAATTTCATTCATGTCAATGTCAAACTGCAATCACTATTAGTGTGAGTCTTGAAGAGTGTTTTGTACAGATGATTTCGGATGAAATAAATTACAAAAAACTGAGTTTGAAGTTAAGTGATTCATGTTTAAACAGTTTTGCTTCAAAGTAAACAAACATGAAAAAAACTTTAATCTCAATCTAAAATAATGTATAAAACAACGTAAAATCAGGACAAAATTTGGGTGAATTTCCTTATTTGATGCTATTCATAACTTCCCATAATTTCCTCAAATTCATAATTTTTTCAAAGTTTGTTATAAACACAAAAAAGTGTATTTTAAATGAAGAACAACACCAAAAGCATCTAAAGAAATACACACAACTATTGTCCTATTTTTCTCTGTCAAATCAAACATACGACATATTTAACTTTAGTAATCTCAGTAGTAAAAATTAACAGTAGTTTGTATAATTTTCTAATTAGTTAGATTTGAATCTTGTCTATTTCTTGATAATCTAGATTTAGATCCCGATGAGATTGACTAATCTGAAGACTGACCTTGAGTTTAGAAGGATCAATGGCAAGAGAATCACCGGTAAGAGCTTCTGGGTTATCATTGAGGGCAGAGAGAGCGATAACAGCTTCCTTAGCAGTTTGAATACAACGAAGAAAAGGTGAAACAAAAACACGATGAAGTGGATAATTGAAAAGGTTACGAAACTTGCGAGCTGTACAGAAAGCACGAACACGACCCTCTTCAACGAGAGGTGGGTCCCATGGTCGAGGTGCTGTTGATATCCATAATGGATCGAAGTTGTCGATGCGATCTCCGTGTCTCATTACGATTATGTTTTGGTATTTTGGATTCATTGTTTCTGATTTTGATGATGTTGGATTCATTGTTTTTTGTTTCTCAGTTTGTTTTGTGTTACCAATCAATCACAATATAATATAAGACGTGTTTTTCCATTTTGTTTTTTTTGTTAACAACTACACCTACTACGGCTCTATTCTTCTTCTTCTTTTTTTTTTTTTTTTTTTTCATGTAGTCTAGTGGCTAGAATTCACCTTATAAGATGGATAAGTGAGGTGTTCGGGGTTCGAACTCCGGCCCCTGCATATAATAATGCATTGTCCTACCAACTGAGCTATGCTCACGGGACCTATAAATAATTAATTAATGTTTATGAGACCTTTTTAGTGGAATTCAACACTTGAAAATATTGTAAAGGGAATGCCAATAATAGCATGGCCATTGTTTGCTGAACAAAAGATGAATACAGCTTTGTTAAGTGATGGTTTGAAAGTGGCTGTTAGCCCTAAAGTTAATGAGAAAGGTATAGTGGAAAGGGAAGAGATAGCTAAGGTTGTAAAGAATCTAATGGTTGGTGAAGATGGAATGAAAATTTGCCAAAGAATGGAAAAGTTGAAAGGTCATGCTATTGATGCTTTGAAGAAAAATGGATCTTCAACAAGAACTTTTACACAATTGGCATTAAAATTGAAAAGTTCAAGGGTCACATCTAGGAACTTAAACTGATATTGGGCTCAATCGACCCAATTCAAGAAGATTTATGCTCTTCCCTCAGTACAAAACACTCGCGCCCTGCAGCCATTTTGAAAATGCCCTTGCGTTAGTTAAGTAACGCAAGTGTTAAACTCTGCGTTACTTAACTAACGTTGCGTGAGTTAACTAGCGCGTGCTGTCTTAAACAAGATAGAACACCTCATTTCTCATCTAAAATCTCAAAAACCTCTCTCAAATCACCCAAAACCAAAATTCCTTCAAATTCAAATCAAACAACACTCCAATAACAAGTAAGTTTTCATAATCAAACACCATTAACCTTTTATGTTTATATGTTAGATTTTTTCTCTTAAATTAGAAACTTTTTAGATTTAGGGTTTGTTTAAATTTTGGTTTTTTTGGCAAGAAATCATACAATGTTTACATGATAATGACTTGTGTTGCTTAAATGTTTAGATGTTTGCATGTTTATGTTGTAGGTTTTGAGTTTTAGAGAATTTTTTTTAGATTTAGGGTTTGTTTAAATTTTGATTTTGTTTGCAAGAAATGATACAATGTTGCATGTTAATGTTGTAGTTATGAGTTTTAAGGTTTATGAATGAGTTTTTCATTGATTGTTTTTAATTTCTTATTGTGTAGATTTGAAGCAATGGTCGGGTGGATCGACGTTCATGCACAATTCAACGGCGGAGAACCTCAGAGGTTGAGGGTTCGGTGCCTTGGTGTAACGTTAAAAGGTCTCAAGGATCAACTGAATGAATTCAACCAAGGAGTCAACCCCAGAGACACAAGGAGGGTGGAATACGTTCGGTATAAATGTCCAACGCTCGACGAGGGGAGAATATCATTCACTTGGGTGGAATTAACGAACGACGAAAACGTGAAGAACATATTTTGGGAGCATAGCATGTTCCAGTGGATCGATATGTGGGTAACGTTGCTGAGATCAACTGAAGATATTATCAACAGTCTGATTCCGCCAGAAGATCGTGATTGTGTAGGGAAATGCACCTTTCCGACTACAACAATTGTCTTCCTCTGAATGGGGTAATTCAAACTTGTTAAACAGCAGGACTCCAACATTCGACCAACATTTCTACTCTTCCATTCAAAAGATTAAATTCTTGTTAGGCTGGTTTAATTGAAGGTGTTGAAGTGTCAAGGAATGGACCTCATTCTTTTGACACTTGAATACCGTCATTTAAACCAAGACTAACAAGAATTTAATCTTTTGAATGGAACAATAGAAATGTCGGACGAATGTTGGAGTCCTGCTGCTTAGCAAGATTGAATTTACCTCATTCAGGGGTAAGATAATTGTTGTAGTTGGAAGGTATATTTCCGAATGTAATGAATTTACCACTTTTCGAATTTATTTATTCATTACGCAACTTTTATTCGAATTCATGTTGGACTTAATTAGTGTTTATTCGAATACGCAATTTTTAATCGAAATACGCAACCTTAATCGAAATTATTCAATACGCGACTTCGCTTCAAATTTAATCAATACGCAATTTCGCTTCAAATTTATTCAAAATCTTCACTTTTATTCAATAACAAAATGTTCCAAACTGTTCCAAGATTATTCGAGATTATTACAAGTCATTCCATTATTTAATCATCTCCCTCGTCGCTTATCTTAATTGGGTTGTCCTCAACAGTCCCTGGGGCACCTTCTTTTGGTTGAGGACCAAAATAGCATGTCTTCCCGCTCCTCCTCAACCCCGACTGATTGTACACCGGCACCTTCAAATCCTTCTTTTTACTAGAACCATCACAACTTTATTCGAATTCACGCTGAGTTTAATTAGGCCTTTTTTCAATTTTTTTTTAATACGTAACTTTATTCGAATTTATTCAATATCCAATTTTTATTCTAATTCACGCTGAGTTAAGTGGCGCATAGTGACTACTTTTTTTTTTTAATCTATTTACTATATTCAAATTATTTTATTTACTTTATTCTAAATTATTTTATTTACTTTATTCTAAATTATTTGTTCACTTTATTCTAAATTATTTATTTTCTATATTCTAATTTATTTATGCACTTAAAATAAATTCAAAATTAGAAAATAAATTCGATTTTATTCTAATTCAATATTTATTCTAATTTATTTATTCATTAAATACAAAATTAGAAAATAAATTCGA
>Ga0315913_1001546_pt1 | contig 25625 bp, 14 predicted proteins | sample MpolsnodulesMG_FD_207736 | JGI IMG/M metagenome (GOLD analysis project Ga0315913, IMG submission 207736) | Medicago polymorpha root nodule microbial communities from Los Angeles, California, United States - small nodules | ecosystem: Host-associated > Plants > Roots > Nodule | place: USA...
GTTTGTTATGGAGGAAAAAATGGTGGGTTATGCTAAGAAAGATGCAACCTACATAGCCAAAGGAAAACGCACTAAGAGGTTAAGATTTTTATCTCCTTGTGGTGTTGTTGCTATGGCATCTAGTTGTTCAAGTGATGAGAGCAACATTGATCTTGAAGATGAAGATGATGATGAAGAAGAAGATTTGGCTAAGTGTTTGATTCTTCTTGCTCAAGGTGGAAATCATAGGGAAGATGGTGGTGTTGATGAGAATAAAAGGGAAAAGGGTAGTCATGGAAATAAAAAAATTGGTGAGACTAGCACAAAACTTGGTTTGTATATTTATGAATGCAAAACGTGTAACCGAACTTTTCCTTCTTTTCAAGCTTTGGGTGGTCACAGGGCAAGTCACAAAAAGCCTAAGATTATGGCTGAGGAGAAAAAACCACAACCACCATCACCGCCACAGCAGCCTCGGCCACAGTCTTCATCACATGATTCGCAGTCAGTTAATCTGGTTGCGAATAGTGATGAGTTTGAAGAAGCTGAGAAACCTCGTGGGCCCATGGTTTCTTTTCAAATGGGGAATCATGGTTTGAAAGCAGCTATTAATGGGAACAAGGCCAAGATTCATGAGTGTTCCATTTGTGGTTCAGAGTTCACATCCGGACAAGCATTGGGTGGACACATGAGGAGGCATAGGGCATCAGTGGCAAACGCCGCGGCTGTCGCGGCCCCAGATGAAGGAGTTAGGCCAAGGAATATTTTACAATTGGATCTTAACCTTCCGGCACCGGAGGAGGATCTCCGCGAAACAAAGTTTCAGTTTCCGGCTACACAAAAATCAATGGTGATGGCTGCTGCTCCGGCTTTGGTGGGTTGCCATTATTAGGCAATGTTGGATTAATTAAAAGAAGAGTTTCTATTTTTATTTTTATTTTTATTTTTGATTAATGATTTATCAATGTGAATTATTATAGCATTATTTTAATTTACAATTATTCATATAACTATCCAATATTCCTTGAATTATTCTTTGGTTTAATAATAATTTCTATTTTGATATATTTGATCTGCAAAATTGTTCAAGTTGGTATACTTTGAGTAAGTAAGTGGTTAGTGTTTGTGGTGTTTGCCTTTCATTCACGAAAAGTGAGTGATATAGCATCTTTTTTTTTTTTTTTTGGCCTTTTTAATATCAATTTTTTTCCCTTTTCTTTGAGGAAAAATAAATGGAGAGTGATGTACAAACTCAATTAAAATCAAAGAGGTGTGTGAATGTGGGTATTTAGGTGGAGTGAGTGTAGTGTCATGAAGATGGGCATATATGGTTAGCTAGGGTTTGGCAGCACCACAACCACAACCAAATTTGTGTTGTATGGATTAGGTTCCATTTGTGTGCTTTTGATTTTATAATAATAATAAAGCTAAAAGATCTCTTTCTTTCCATCTATCTATCTCTCTTTCACATTGGCCACCCCACTCCCACTCTTTTCATTAATGACAAGAATAAATAAAGGATTAGCAACTGTATATGCCACTTCCATATGCACCCATCAGCATTTATCCTTTCAATTTATGAATTTGGCTAACGTATAATGTGAGTTTTGTCTTTAGAAAATAAAGGATAACATTGAGAAAAAAAAATGTTCCATTTATATATTTTAACATATTCATAATTTGTTATTTATATTCATGCAACAATTAATCCAATTGGGTGTGAGTGGTCATTAGTTGATTGCATAGTATATGATCTATGTATTTTTAAAATGTAATAATAATAAAAAAATGTTTGGATAATTTAGATTACTTACTTAAGCTAATTATAAAGTAAAAATGTTCACTTTAAAATAGTTACATCAATCCTTCAATTTATATGGTTAGATGTCTATCTGAGGCTATTATTTAAATAAAATACAGTAAGTACTAATGTATCTTAATATATTTCAAGATCCAGGCTACCTCATATGATGATTGGTTTTAGCTTTTAAACTAATATCTAATCACTTTCACCTAATTAGCAATATGTTTTGTTCTTACTCAGCATGTTCCTAAACTCAATATATTTATAAAATATACTGTATAAAGTCAAATTTAATTTAATTATATACCTTTATTTTTTGTATGAATAAAAAATGAGAAATCAATAATTAGCTTAGGGATTGTCGTGGGAGCTCCAGCCCATACAAAGTTGATGCTCCCAAGAAAGATACAGTTAATTTTCAAGCCACAGACATTTTATTAGGGAGTTATACGATGGTATGTCCACTATTTGGAATTGGACCCATCACCAATACGTACCTTTTTTTTTAATTTCTAGTTACTAAATTCAGCCTTATTTATGTAGATCACATAATGAAGGATGAGAGAAAAGGACAAGATGAATAACAACATTTCTACTAATATGATGTTGGAAGAATTGATATGTGATTCTTCCCCAAAACAAGAGTTCATATTTAACTTTTAAGTCCTTTGTTTAAGAAGCATTCTAATACTACATATCAAAAATCAGATTCTCCTCTAAAATAAGTCAAATTGACAAAAATTAGATTAATTTTATAGCCATTTCAAAAATTCCTTAAAAAAAAATCCTAAGCTTGTAAAGAGACCATAAGATGCACAAATCTAAGAGGCTTCTAATTGCAGTAAGATCTCGTACAATTGTTGCGCCATAAAGCAATTGCAAAGGATTCTAGTTCGAGTCCGCATTATAATTAGGGTGCAGTAGAGGAACAAAATACTTCTTCCGTTTTAAAATAAGTCAAATTTAAAAAGATAATTTGACAAAAAAACATGTCATTTTTAGTTTCTAATGCAATTTTTTTTAATTGTTCCCTCTATTCAGTTTTATGTGCATCACTCTTATTTTATTAATTTTTTCACTTTACATTTATGATTACGCCAATAATTAATAAGGATAATTTAAAAAGAAAATCAATTATCTCTTTCATTTGTATAATTTTTTTCTTAATCTACGTAAAATAGTCAAATATGACCCTTATTTTAAAAAAGCGAGTGACAACATTTCTCATTTCCACTCTCCCATGGGAAATAAAAATGAGAAATGAAATACAAATGATATTAATTTGAGTAATACTAGCTTGATAGGAGGGTATACATGTATGTCATCACATATTAGTAAGTGAGAGATTAAATTAATTAATTAAGCAATGTAGAGAGAGAATAGAGAGAGAAACAAGACTTTAAAGTCACTTACAGTGGCCACCACTTATCTAAAGTTAGTTATGTGCACGTTTTTTTGGAATGCTGGTAAGCTAAGCATGTGGACACATACATTGCGTGAGGTGTCCGAATGTATAAGAAATATATGAGAGAAGAAATCACTCATTGACATTAGCACATGTAGTTGGAGTTGGAGAGCTTCCCTCCTTGTCATGTAACCTTCTCTTCTCTATAAACTATACTTTATTTATACTAAAATTATTCTAAGAAAAGGTACTTAGACACTTATTATCACTACAATCATAAAGCATTACTTTGCTTGTTCTAGAAAACCCCCTATTTTAAGTTCTACTCACTCAACTTTCATTTTCATTTTTTATGAATGAGTTTTTAGACAAAGACAATCCTAAAAACTTAATAGAGTCAGGAAAAATCTCAAAATTAATTAACGTTACGAATATTCTAACAAGTTGCTACCAACTAACTCCTCATACGGGAAACCTAATTCAACCTAGTTTTTTTTATTGTTGAATTTGGATTAAATTTTTATCGATTAGACCAATCTATATAGTTACACCGAACCAACATTTCTTCATGAAACTTAACAATAACCACTAGAGCCTAATTTTTCTTAATAAGATGCGACGATTCTTTTTATTAATCCTTAATGAATAAGAAAAACAAGAAATATATGAAAAACGTGATTCAATCTAGTTTTTTTGTTGAATTTGGGTTAAATCTTTATCGATTGGACCAACCTATATAGTTACAACAAACCAAAGTTTCTTCATGAAGCTTAGCAATAACCACTAAAGCCTAATTTTCCTTAATAAGACGCACCAATTTTGTTTATTAATCCTCAATGAATAAGAAAAACAAGAAATTTTCCTTAATATAATATGAATTGATAAACAAGTGATGGGGTTGTGTACTAATTAAGCATTTCACTCGGCTGCTTTGCGTACTCCAAATGGCCACTGTGGCCTAATTACAAGTCACGACGAGAGAATGCCAACCAAGGGATCTGCTGAGATGTCAATGTCCTTTTGAAGAAAAAGAATATGAAGGAAGAACTTTAGTAGTTTTGAGTCCTACTTTGTAATTATGTCAACAAATTATAGCAAAAGAGAGAATATTGTTTAGTGTATATATTGTACTTTTGTAGAAGTTTGCTATACTCTATATTGAGGAAAATGTTGAATAATTTTTATCCTATAAAATGAGCTAAAAATGGTTGTGTGAGTGAAAAAAATATTCATAAAATGGTTTTTTTTTATATATTTTTTAATTACCAATTATTTAAAAATGGTTGTTTATCGAGTTAAAAAAAGGTTTATTATCACCGTAAAATACTATATTAAAATCAAATCTTTGTAAAAAAAAAAAGCTTTGATTTTCTATGCTTTTTAAAATTTGAAATCACTATTTCTATTCCCGAAATTCATTTTAAAGCCAAAAATTTGATTTTATGTAGGATTTAAGAAAAATTAAAAAGAGTTACATGTTGATATGACATATGGCATCATAGTGATATTAAAAAAAGTTAATAAATATCATGACAATGGTCACGTAAATACGTCTCAGATGATACACGTAATTGCAAGGACGTTTGATATGTTGAAAGCAAATTCAAACCTATAATTATCCACTCCTTAACACTTAGTGTGTGAGTTGTATTGCTAGGCTCTTTTGAAACCACTAAAAAATCATGACAAGTGAGATCAATATTAGAATTTTGGCTGAGCCACATAAAAATGTAACTTTTTCCACCTAATTTTTTTTAAAACTTTTTTACCAAACCAAAAACTAACAAAACTCACTAAAATTACATAGATTAAAAATTTTCAAACATTGTTAATTATTAAAAACAAAACATATTTTTAACTACACAGTTGGATGGTTGTTGTAAATGAATAGCTAGTTGTGGAGTAGGAAATTAATTGAACTAAAGTTAGTCAAGTATATACATTGTGTTATCTATGTATAGTTGTTATTATCCCTTTCGGTTGGACGAGAAGTGTGTATGGTTCACAGTTTGTTGATAGAGACAAATGCCTCAAATGCATGAGTTGGTTTACTATGTGGCTTTCTTGTCCCTACTTGTAAGTTTGTAACCCCAAAAATATGTAGGCATTGGCCGGTTTTTTAATTCTATTTTCATTACTAAGTTAAATGAATTTCATTACACTCATTAAATCAATTGTTTAGCTTGCTTAATTCTCTATAGTTAGTATAGAGTGTGTTGACCCAAATGTCATAATTAACCAAACCATTCATTCATTATTAAGTTACCCACTTGGAGTTTGGCATGCCGTGACGGATGAATAAATTTGGATCTACTTTGCCTTCTATTTAATTAGTGGTATTTCTTAATTTGGTAGAATGTGGCTACCTAAAGTTAATCTACTTTTACTTGTTTGGTTTGGTTAGCTTTTCCCGTTATGTGGTGTAGAATGTGGATAGTTTTCTTTTTTCTTTCTAAGAACCACTATTGAAATATTTGATATAAGATTAGTTTTTAGACATTGTCAAGTGTAAAAAAGTTCATGCAAAGTATTTTTTTTATATTAGATTAATTTGTATACTATTGTGTTAGTTAAATATTACATTAAACATTTTTATCTCTGATCAATATGTACGTGATCCTAACCGATTCATGAAATAAAAAGTTTTTACAATGTCTATTAATGTATACAATTGCAAACAAACAACACTGTGTATAAACAAATAACATGCGTAGTTATATTTCCTTAAAAAAACACAATTATGTTACATTTTTTTTTACAGAAACAAGCTTAATGCATTTCATTTTAAATAAGTGATTCAATACATGTTGAGATATCAAGTTATGTTACAACTTACAAACCATTAATTGGGATTAAGTTGGAACTAGACGGAGCTTTACCTAGTGCGGTGTCTGTCTCAGCCTGAAAATTCAGCAACGACAATTTGCAGTTTTTTTAATTCGATAAATTAATTACTTTATTAAAATCATATAGTCAACGTTTAGTCCATAATTCAAAGATGAATAAAAAGTAATTTATCTATACTAAACAGAAGCAAGTTGTTTTCCTTCCCTCACTGGAGACGGTTGGTTTGTTTTGGCCATCATCTTATAAAACATTGTTTGATTTGTTATTTTATTACGGTGTTTGTTTGGTTTTTATTGAAAAACCATACATGTTTTAATGGAGATGGAGAAGAGGAATTTTTAATCATCAAAGAAGAGAGTAAGCGTTCAGATGATGGCTTTTTTTTTTTTTGTTTTATAAACAATTTTTTATTTTAAAATGTCATGTCAATATTTTCAATCAAATTGCCAATGTAGGACTAGCATATGTTAAATGGGTTAAACCTAAGGACTAAAATCAAGCAATTGAAGTTGAGAGACTAAAATCGAAGAATTGAAAATTATGAGGATAAAACTACATTTAACCCCTTTTTTTTAATTATTATATACAACGATTATTTATTTGTATAGACTTCTGACTTTTATCTGAACAATCACTAACAAACAACAACACAATGTTGAATTCATTTTATGAGATTGGCTCATGAATATTGGCGTAATAGCTAAATTTATTTTTTCAATTGCTAGTTATCTTGGAACACTGTGAGTTTTGATGTTGCTACAAGTAAGTGTCCTTTGGAAAGATATTTTGTATATTTAGCAAGAGTTCTAATTGATTTTAATTTATCTACTAGAATTAGATATAAAGTGTAGGTTGAAAGAAAAAGTTATGTTTCTCTAGTTCTTTTTGTTTAAATATGAAAGTTAGTAATTAGTTATTATGTTAATATTTTTCTTATTCATCGAGATTTGAGACCAAATCCTCCTACTACTTTTCTTGTTAATGTTGAATGTGAAAATAGAACATTTCTTTGTTCTCAAAGTCATAGCATTGGTTGTAACAAAAAAAAAAGGGATAACAACATTGGTCATAGGTTTTCATTTTGTAAATTTGTTAAAGTGAACCATGAGAAAATGGTCTCTAATGACAAGCCTAAAAGTATGGCAAATAAAATTATTCTTGTTCAGAGTTTAAATAAAGGAAGCTTTGCTAAATAAATGGATTCATAATAATATTCTTTCAAGATTATGGATTCTACACCAACAAAAACCAAACCTTTTTCTATTAGATGAGGCCGGCTACGAAGACCAAATTACATCATAATGTTTTACTATACATCATATTTCGGTCTAACACATTAAGTTTCAAATATTTTTTTACTAGTTTTTCTTATATGTTTTTTAGGTCTTCATATGTCTCTGATTACTTGACTATTCTTCCTTTGAACTACTTTTTTTACTAAATAATTTATAGGTTCTCTCTCATGGTCATTTCTAATCTTATCTCATTTATATCACCTCACTTTCAACGCTACTTCCTCCTCTGCGCTAAGCTTATTTTATTCTCATCATGTTGGTTCTTCACTGCCTATAACACTCTACCCCATACAACATCACTGGTCTTACCGTTGTCCGGTACAATTTTCCCTTCAACTTAAGTGATACTTTCATATCCAATCCTCTTCTCTATTTCAACCATCTAGATTGAATTCGATGATTTACATATGTTTATGTTTCCCCGTCGTTTTATACTATGAATCCAATATATTTAAACTGTGTAACTTGTGGTATGATGTGATCTTCAACCTTCACTTCTAAGATAAAACTATTACACCTTTTGTTGAAATTACATTCCATTGACTATATCTTATTTCTAAATAGGCAGAAGTCATACGCCTCTAAGAAAACATACATTTCAATGTTAGCTCTTGGATGTGTTCTATAAATAAACCCAAAACTAGGATAAAAAGATATGGACTTAAGATTTATAGATTCTACTAAACTTAAAGTCCTTATTATTCAAATTGGAAAAAGTAATTATTCCATGAAAAATCTTTCATAAAGTAATTATGTTTCGATAAGAGAAAAAAGAATGGCCTTTGAAAAGAAAAGATGTACTTTGAACTAATTTGTTCTAAAAGGATATGACTCCTCCTGTCCAAATATGGTGTGCATGTATGTTTCATAATTCATAAACAATGAGGATATACACGAATATTTTCTGCTTGGGATATTAAGATTACCGTTGAATTCAGATTTTAGATAATGAAATGTACTTTTTCGTGTACATCTTTATCATGATTATGTGGGTTTTTTTTTTGTTGCTTCCCATGACCATGAGTATCTGGTTTCATTACCACTGATTTAATTTCTAATATTATACAATAACGAATTATAAAGAAAGTGCTTGACCATGTAAATAAATACTTTATGGAGAGCATTTCATTTTATGATAAAAAAAAACTTAATGGAGAGTCCTTCAAAAAAAAAAAAAAACTTAATTGAGAGTGTACTTAAATTGAAAATAAAAGTTTTGTAAAAAAAATTGTTGAATCGTTGCAAATAAACGCACTAGTAATTAACGATAGCGAATATTCTCAACAATAGTTGCTGTGGTGTAGTGGTTATCACGTCAGTCTTACACACTGAAGGTCTCCAGTTCGATCCTGGGCAGCAACATATGCTTTTTTTTCTTTTTCTCACAATTTATTGTTTTTGTGTTACGTTTCATTCAATTTTCTTATTAAAAATCATGGAGAACGATTTTAATCTCTCGCAATTTTTATTTTAAGCACTGTAGGTTACATTTATATTGATATGATATGAATTTTCCCTTTTCAAAATATGTATTAAACTAATGTGTCTCCAATGCTCGAAACCAATTGAAGTAATCTTCTCTTCTCCTCTTGAAGTAATCTTAATTGACACGAGTCGGACTCTGAAAGTGGATATGTCTAATCCCTTCCGCAAAACCCAACCCCCGTTGGTAACATCTTAAGCATGTTTTTTTTAAGACATCTTAAGCATGTTTTAGTCAATGTTAATTTTGAAAAAAATTGATCAGTGAACTGAGACATGCTAGAGAAATTAGAGGTTCATTTCACTTATGCACATCATGTCAATGAATTGCCAAAAAAAAAAAATTACCATGATAAAGTACAACATTACAAACATTGTCCTGAAAATTGATTCAATGAGGGGATACCAAAAGACAAACAAAAATGTTAAAATAACCAACAATAATGTCACACATCTGAGAAAGTGTCCATTAAGATTCCCTCGTCGTCTCGTCCGAGCCATGGACCATAGTTACAAAAACTACTGTGTCAAGCTTGAATACAGTCTGAACATTTATCATCATAACTCAAAAGATGATGATGCACCTTCAACATATACAATTATGTGACTCCCAATTGTTCACTTAGCATATGGAACTTTGAAACATATTAGTGCTCAGTTAGCTAAAACATTCACTTTCACTTTAGCTGTAACCTCAGGGTGAAGTTTTAACTCTGCAATATATTCTCCTGTTTCCCTGATCTCAGGAAGTTCAACAATTCTTTTGTCTACCTCCCTACAAATGAATCATAGAAAATCATGAACAATTGATCAGACTACAAAACACATGTGAGCTGAGACTAACTGAACTAGAAATATAAATCGTCATAGAACTAGTTTGAAGAATTTCTAAAGTGTCTTCCAAATTTCTTCTAGCTTTTAGAAAATTGCATACAACACTGAACACATCCAAATGAATCTACAGAATCATGGAAGGATATCTTGCACCTATAAAGTTTTCCTTTGTGGTATTATGTGTTAACTATGATTAGTAAATTGAGATTCCAGTCGTGAACCAAACGATCTATTTTCCTAATTGTGAATCAAATCTTATTATAAATATAAGATACATTACCATAAAAGTATGACATTTTTATGTAAAAATAACTCACAGCATCATATACAAACCTCAAAATAATTCAAGATTCAAGTCATACATCAAACGACAAAAGACAACGGCCAGCTATACAAAGTTGACGAAAAATGCCTAGCTACACTAATTTTAGGTAGTAATTCATTACAATGAATTGAGATTCATTATAGTGAAACGAAATTCATCATAATGAATTAGGAGATAAGATGGAATTCGTGTACAAAGTCGATACACACTAGGGATTCATATCGGGTGGGTTCAATCTTTTTCAAAACGAGATACGACTCACATCTAATGCAAGATACTGATGACCATGGTGCTATCAATCGATAAGGATAAGCAGGAAAGAGTAAAATAACATTGTAGTTATTACTGAAATGCACATTGAATATTAACAGACTAAACGTTATGACAATTCCATTCAAACTAAAAGGAATTTCTCTAAAGGATATATCAGGTATTGGTAGAACCGATTAATATTATAGTGATTTGGTTAACTTCCATTGATAAATTATATCGAAAACTCAATCGAAAAGAATCTTCCATTATTGTGGCAAAAAATCAATATGAACCTTTTCTTCAAAATTGGAAGGCTCCAAAGCCAGACAAAAAAATAACAATAAACTGCATTAAGCATATAACTATTTGGAACAAAATAGCATATACTGAAATGTGTTTTGTTGTCCCAATTATTAGAAAAGTATAAACAGGAATGTTATAACTAATAGGATAACACGAAATAATGTAAGATTTATAATGCTAACAAAGAAAATATTTATGTGCATCAGAAAGATGAATGGTACCTTTGAAGCTGTGCCTTGATAATGTCAACAAGATCTTGAGCCGTAACACTAAACAGAAACCAAAGATTAGGCACAATGATACATATATGGCACAAAGTGAAACCTAGTAATTGGGTAGAACATACCTTCCGAAGATTTGTTTTCCTTTACCACCTTTACGCTTCACCTTGAAAGCCCCAACTGATTCCAAAATTTGAGCAAGTTGTAGTGCCTCTTCTTTTACCTATAGAAATGTAAAACTTAGATAGTCTGATATGTCTTCAAATACACCTAGGGGTAAAAACTTCACTAAAATATTTTAGAAGGAAGTTTGAAAGTCGTAAAATTTCCTAAACTGCCGATAATCAGATATTAAAAAGTGAATTCAAAATCAGGAGAATATCATTGTTATGAGCTTATAGCTTTACATGCAAGGTTGTGTAGAACTAGCAGCAGAACATATTAATATTCCTTTCCTCTTGAACTCTAACACTCCTAATCACTTATCAGCTTATCACAATTTTAACTAAACATTATCATAAGGCTAATTTTACCAAAGAAATGATAAGGGATGAACGAAAAATTACCCGTTGTTTCTCAGCCTCAATTCTTTCTTCCTCTATCTTCAATTCCCTGGAAAGAAAAAGTTAAAATGAAAAGGTCTAAAGACAATCAATGCAAGGGAAACACAATTCAAAACTATGACAAAAGTTCTTTTTTCTAAATGTAATGCTTAACGTAATGAAGCCATAACACAAACACGAATACCCAACACAACACTGACACGTTAACATCAGTACTAATTTCAGAAAATGGAATGATTGAATGTAAACCCATGTATTGATCTCGGAGACCAACATGTGTCGAACACCAGAAATACCTTCAATCTTAAATGTCAGTGCTACATATGCTTAATATATTATTCTAAGAGTGCTGCTAAATACAGCGACAACATATTTCGCGAATTCCACACGAAACGCCTGGAACCTCTTCTTTTTATAATAACAACACAGACTTCTTTTTCAAAATATTAAAAATTAAAAACTCCATTGAAGGAAGCACATGCCCAGATTGCTATCATGAACGTCGCCATGGTTTGTTTACAATGCCATACCACCTTCTTCTATGTCATATCATATCTACATAAGGAGCAGACAGGGACAGCCAAGTTTGTACACAATTCCATCACAAAGAACACCACAAAATCCAATTATATGGAAAGACAATAAGGATTTAGAGATACATAACAACTATGTCGTTGACAGAAGGTTGCCTCTAATTCTAAAAACCTCACCGATGCCGACAACAGTTACTGCTGCATGCATTGCGGCATCCCTGGACTCGTCTCCTGTGAAGTGGTCATGGAAGTAATAGATGGAGGAGGATGAGGTTCATCTGCGTTTGGGCATTGCATTGGAGTGGGTTTGTTTGCTAAGTTACAATTACACTGAAGAAAGAAAGAAACGGAAAACATGGGACACGTAATTCGCGAGAGTTCGGGATGATTTCTGTCGCGACATTTAGCATTATTCATTATTCTAATTGCAAACTATAAGAGAGTTTTATATTTGTTGACAAAGTTTAATCTTGATGATACTTCAATAACCTATACCCTTCACTACCGCTAGTAACCTATGTAGCACTGACACTAGCACTGACACTTCAAATCAAAGGTGTATCCACTCAGTCAACAACACGACACTTACACATGTTGAATTCAATCACTTCTACTTTCTTAAATTATTAAGAGTGTCTACCGTCTACATGTTAGTGTTGTACACGTGTCAGTGTTGTGTCCGTGTCCGGTGTCTATGCTTCTGCTTCTGGTAACTTATCCAAAGTAACCTACTACTAATGTAAATTAAAATTCCAAAATCTTAAGTAAGAATTAGATGATATAAGTAATCGAACATTACTTAAGCAAATCAGCAGTTGCAATCTGAGCTTTGCCACTTGGAAACAAATAATTTCTGAAAAATCCAGCCTTCACATCAAGAAGTTCCCCTTTCTTTCCAACATCAACAATATCTTCCTTCAATATAATCTAATTTCACAAATAAAAATAAAAAAAACTCAATACAAATAACAAATATGTCATAGCAGAGAGAAAAACAATGTTGATGTAACTAGTTAACCTTTCGGGTTTTCTTTGTCTTCTTTTGAGCGAAAATTAAGAACCTTGAAGTTTTGTTGGAAAATTGAGAAGAAGTTTTCAAGTTAGCGGTGAAACTGTGTTGCAATGGAAGTGAAGAAGATAATGTTGATGATGATGCCATTGTTGTTTTGTAAACTCACCGTTCAAATTGTGTTCTGTTTTTCGTCTCTTATCTCTTCTTCAAACGAACATCGAAAAATAGTGGATATAACGTAAAAAAGTTATTATTATTTTTCTTACAAAAAAGTTAATTATTTTATTTTTTAAAACAAATTATTTATTTTTTTAATTGTCAATTTCTGTACAGACATATTGAGGAATGATTTTATAATTTGGATTTACGATTTCTCTAGATTTTATAGTATTGTGTCTAGTTTGTTTACTGAACTCACATTAATTTCAAAAGAATTTCAATTGGTTTGGGATATTGGTTATAGATATATTATCGTAGAATCCAACTCCGGGTCAATGTTAGAGTTGATGACTGATGTTCAACATAATGATTTTCACCCTCATGGAAGTTTAATTTCCCTCGTTAGGAAGTTAATCTCTCTTCCTTGATTGGTTTTCTTGAACCATACAAGATAAGACAACGAATGTGTTGATTGATTGATCAAATTTAATGCAAAGAATGGTCACATCATAAAGTTGTGGAATTCCCCTTCGATAGAGTTGAATCTCGTCCTGCATTGATGATGTCTCTAAGATGTTTATGTAACAAGTTGCTTTGTTTTCTTCTTTTGTCTCTTCTTTTTCTCTAATTCAAAAAATAATATCATCATTGTTTATTGCATTGAGATAAAAGTACAATGATGTACATGTTCAGTTTCACTTTTAAATGAGTCAATGATTTTAACTGTGTAGAAATTATTCTAAAGTAAAATTGATTTCACCATAAGAATTGATTTTAGTTGAAATTATGAGTTGTAGCTTCTAATTCTATACTTGACGTTAATGTTTAAATTTATTATTCAATTACATTTTACATGAATGTATCCAAACATAAATTATTTTGTCTTCAACTCTATTTTTATCATAATCAATTTCACATAACATACTTTAAGTCTTATCCCACTAAATATAATTCGCTAAATGAATAAATCGACGTCATAATACACTATCATACATCAAAGCTCATTAAACTATATACCCTAGAATAACATTGTAGATAATTAACAGCATAGAGATATGATAGAAATGAATTACAAATAATTGCATCAAAGTTACACAATTTAAATGTTGTATCATAAACTATAAAATGTAATTATAAAAGTGGGGTATTATATGAATCAATTGCACTTGACACAGATGGTTGAATTTGTCTTAAATCTTTGATTAGATTAGTAGTTCTCCTTGATCTTATATGAAAGTGTGTCTCTTCTAATCTAATTTTATTTATGCAAGAATTGTTTGATTTATCATCCAGTTCTTGAAGGAACTAGAAATATACTTGAGCACTGGATTTTTTATTTGTGTCTAGAAATTAAAACTCAGATTTAATACGTCTTTCGTATTCTAAACATACATAAAGATTGATGTTAATCTTGTCATGTTTACGACCTTCGAAATAATCATCTGTGATCTATGAAAAAATAAGCTTCATATTGTGTATTTGTAGTCTAATGTCACATTGTTATACACATGTTAACATTAACATCAAGGTAGATCTAAACTCTGCTGATGAAAATATATATACACATATAAACATACACGTGGTTATTTTTCCTCATCTCTAGCATTTACAATTTGCAACTAGTAATAAAACCTTTGGAGTAATAACACGTTCAATCGATTTCAGCGTGCACATAATCGACGAAAACAAAATTGTTTTTCAGTTGGTTTATGGAAAAAGCTAAGGCTGCACTGACAAGCGCGAGTGCAGCCAAAATTATGCGCAGCTGAGTATCTGATGGAATCCCAGAAGTCGCGCAAAACACAACTGTTGCACCAGTCAGGATTTTCTGCCATGTTTGGAATCCCTCATAAGCTCCTTTACAAGCTGAACACTTTAGTGTGTGCTGTTCAAATCTATCCAACATCTACATGTAAACATAAATACAAATGATCATTTTTTATTCTTGGTTTTATGGACAAAGAAAAGAGTTGATAATGAAATGCTTGATCAAATTAATCTTATACCTGGCGTTTTGATAGTACGGTGGAAGGCAATGGCTGGCTGCTGCTCTTGCTGAACCATTCAGGTTGGCCATTGCCGTGTCGCCTCAGCCAATTTCTAAATGCCAACACAAAACGATCGGCCTGTGTTGGTGTGAAGGTGAGGCTTGTGTACTGTTTGTTAATGTCACCGCCATTCTCAGTTTGTGCGAGAAAGATTTTCTCTTGACCTTGAAGTACAATCATGTCCCCGTCATATACCTTGTTAGAAGTCCAATGCTCATACCATCTAGGAACCACCTGAGACATGAACAAGAAAATGGTTAGGATTTGCTTGTTCTTGGAAATATTTTATCCAAGAAGTCGATGTTAGAGGTTCAAGAATTCCAATTTGTTTAAAAATATTTGGAATAAAATGCTTTCATAGAAAGAAACATAACATTCTTCAATGATAACAGCGAATAATTTCTGTTAAGGTTTGCTAAATTATATCTTGATAAAAATTTAAAAGAAGCGAATAAATCAGTGAAAGACCACAGAAATTAGCACAGAATGGAACATTCAAGTGGTTTTATTGAAGAGAATAGAAACGAAAGCGTTGAATATAGAAATCTTACTTGCCACCAGGCAGGCCCTGGCACCGTGAGCTGGAAGAAATTTCGGGCACTGCAAACGATGGAGCGAGTCTTACCAGGTGCCATGGGGACATTGAAGGAACATATCCATATTACCCATTTCTGGTCACCAACCACGGGGAGTTTGGTATCGATCTCAACCCTGAAAAAATAGTTCTTAGTTTATTGAGCTTCAAAACCAACAAATGGAAAGAAAACAACGGCGACCTAACATAAAGTAATAGTCTTTTGAAATGCATCTTGAAATATAGCATACAAACAAGACACAGTTAGCAGCATGATGCCGCAATCATCCAAATATTGAGGTAGATGCCCTCCTTTTTCAATTATAAATGAATACTATTCTTTTATGGTCATGAATAAGTACATAACTCATGTTAAGTTACTCATCATTTATGATAGCATCAAATAATGTACATGGGAAAATGAAACCAGAATTCATATGAAAAATACTTTCATGAAAAGGCCAGTGGCTTACTTGTTAATATAATAACATGGTGCAATAAATTTAGAACTGATCCGCGGATTCCCTTCATTAGCTCCTGAAAAGCCCCATGAACCACGTGCATCCATCTTGAATGGAAGAGGTTTGGCTCTGTCTCTCCTTCCTGTAACCTATGGAATGGAGATCATACTTATGTTAGTGATGTCGATAACCCTAACAAAAATACTGAATAATTTCAACTTCTACAACTGCTTATGTCGATAGTGTCTAAATAATGCATGCTGATATGCAAAATGATAAAGAAACATTGACAATCAATCTACAAATTTATCAAATCCAAAAGGAAAATTCATGTCCCAGTAGTATGGAATGCTTGATGGTGTATTTAAGTTGCTTGGTTTTTTAGCCTTGGTAGCTAGCTTTGAAGGAAGGGTCCCCCAGGTGCTTGGGTACTTATAAATTGGTACAAGATATTGGTTTTCAGTGTCTTAGAAAGGGCTCCCTATGGAGGCACTGATCGGAAAGATCAAGTAAAGCATCGTAGAGAGCAGCCACTGGGACATCATCTGTCATGGGGTGCTTGGCGGTGGAGTATCGACCCTCTTGATATCTAACTTTTAAGGGAGGGTTCCCAAAATGCTCGGGTACTTACTAATTTCCCTTTTGTTTTGCTAAGAAGGTGCAACCTAAGTAATTAAAAATGAATTTTTTTTGAACAAGCAACTAGTTTCTTAACCTCAAAAAGCACGGTCCTTGATAAATTCTTAATAGCAATATAATATTATTGGATGAAGATATATAAAATATGCTGAGTAAGCGCAGTTTCAGTGAGTGAAAATATATAAAAATGGAACAAACCAAAAGGCTCTCCTTTAACAATTTTTGGACCACATCAGCATCATTTAGTATATTTAATTCAATAAATTCCACATACAATAATATCTGAATAAACTATTATCAACAAGCACACTGTTTGAATATAAAATAACCAGCACACCATAAAGTCAAGTTGAAATGTGTCTTTAGTACCTTGTGATGAGCAAAATCAATGTGAGAAGGATCAGAAACATTCTCCATGAGAGTATCATAGCCGTAGAAAAGATCGCGCTGAATGTTCACCGTCGCAAACTCTGGTTTTACAAAGTCATCAGGCAACCTGACATACAAAATTTTACCATACAGGTCAATAAAGGTAAACAACAAACACTCTTTAATATAAGATAACATTTTTAAATGGCCTAATCAGAACAATTTTTCTAAGAAACCACCCTAATTATGGCATTTAGCATGAAATATTCCCGTTAATTTAGGTCATTTGAACCCATTATGGACTAGTATTCACTCGGGTCCTTAAGTCGTAGTTTAAGGCTTTTTGCCTCTCTACAAGAATGCTTTGATTAATTAACTGAGTCACACTCATCGCATCAATCAAAACAAGTTTAATATACTTAAACAATTTAACGAATATACTATCAATTTGATTAAAGACATAAATTAAATTAATCATTACATTGGAGGTTTTGATGCATTTGCTTTTTCCCAACCATTCTCATCAGGCCAAACAAAGAGCAATCCCTGAGACACCAAGGTAGGAAACCTAGTAGCACAAGCTCTAGGAGACCCGACAGCACGTGCTTCGGGACCTTCAGGTGAAGCCTGAGGGATCACAGTACAACCTCCACGTCCATCAAAAGACCACCCATGATAAGAACACTGCAAGTTTCCACCTTCATCTATCCTTCCTTCCTGCAAAAACCAAACAAATCCTAAAGATAAGTTTACATTGACTTATTTAAGCTCATCTACCAACATAAACTCTTATAAGAGCTTATGAAAATTCACTTATTTGAGGTCATGTGCTGTTATAGGTAAGTGTATGTTTGGAATCAAGGGGGTCACCGTTATTCTGACATATCCACTGTGATACCAAACATAGGCTAAGAGCTTCTGAAAATAGCCAGTGACATGTTTATAAGCTGTTTTCAACTTATTTTCATCTGTTCTTCAGGATAGCTTATGAAAATAGCTTATGGCTTATATGAAAACAATTTGACCTTATTTTATTTTTGTTATAAAAATAGCTTATACGTAAACACTATGCCCTATAAATGATTTATTAAGCAGTTTATCCAAACATGGCCTAATTCAATTTCCCTCTAACAACTTCAAATTCAATCTTCAACAACAAAAACTAAACTTACAGACAAAGGAGCAAGACGATGAGGACATTTATCATCAAAAGCAACCCACTGAGAATTAGCCTTATCAAACCAAATCACAATTTCACGACCCAGAAGCTGAAACGGCGTAGGCAAACTAGAATCCAGATCTTCAATCAAAGAAACTGGGTACCAATGATCTCTCCATGAAAACTTTGAGGAAGAACTCTCATCTTCAAATTCTTCATCAATTTCGTTCTTTTCAGCTTCTGGGTACGATTCAGTTTTTGTGGGTGGTGCTGCAACACTTCTAACTGTTACTAAAAGGTTTCTTCTGTTTCTGTTTCTGGGTCTTGATGAATTTGTTAAAACTTGTGATTTTTTTGTGAAGGGTGAAAAGAGAAACGGATTTGGAGGTTTATTTCTTGGTGATGATGATGAAAGTGTTGCTAAAGGTGAAAGTGTTGGTGAAAGTGCCATCAATGGTGTTTTTTTATTTTTTTGTTGACGTTCTGAGTTTTTTTCAGTGTGGTAGAAATTTATATATAAGAACAAGAATTGTTTGAGTCGTGCAAGTTTCTAATGTTTCTCGTTTTATGTCTTTTTATTTTTCAGACAAATGTTTGTTCAACAATGTCACTGTCGGATCAGTTTTTGTCTGTCTAATTTTTGTGTTCAATGAATCAATTACTGTAAGAGCAGTTGTTAATGTTGATTAATTGAGGTTAAACTTATGAATTATTCAACAAGTTATTGAAAGTAAGATCATTAGAGTTACTAATTACAGTCCATGGAAACATAAAACTGTGGTTATAGGTAACTTATTGGAAACAATGAGTGAAAATACTGTCATATATTGTTGTAATGTTTCATTCTAATTTGGTGACAAATTTCACTTTTATTTTAGTTTTTCAAGAAAATAAAATGAAAGAGTAATGTGGCGTAATGAGGAACGTCCACACAAGTTTGAAGAGTGTTCAAAGGTTGATGTAGGTATTGACAAGTAATGCATACATTTTGGTACCTGTGGACCAGGGATTTGGAGGTATCGAGCATGAAAAATGATATTTGAACATCTATTTTGTGAGAACTTTTGCTACAATTTTCTCTTTCATACTCATATTATTTTTTACTTTATCTCTTTATTGTTTTGATTTTCGTGCAATACTTATTTTTTCTTTGCAAATTATCGTTGTCCCCATAAATTGTCAATTAAAAGTTGTTCAAATAACACTCCTCATCGAGTATTACTTGTACAATCCAACACGTTAACACTTGTATAATCTAGTCATCTAGATAGTCATTTGGAGAAAAACAATGGGAACAACCAAACCATGGCTTGTTGTAATGTGGCTTAGAGCATCTCCAATGGGAGGTCCTTATTTAACAATAACCACTCCCTGTTAAGGACCCTCCATTGGAGGAAGAAAATCATTAAGGAATGGGTAACTATATAAGGACTCTCTCTCTCTTAGGCAATTAACGGGTCTCACGTTTAAAAGAAGTAATAAAACATGTACTATGTGATCCCGCTTACAGAAGAAGTAATATTTTAATAATTTATAGTTGTTTTGATTTCAAAAAAATAATTAATAGTTGTTTTAAATATTATTTTATCTATTTGTCATCATTTTAAATAAATGTAATTCATGCAAATTATTATTATTATTTTTAATTCATGTAATTAATATTTGTCATCATTTTAAATTCATACGAATAAATAAATGTTTTATAATTTTATTTTTTTTAAGGATTATACTTAAATATTATGAGGTAATTTATAATTTAATAAATAAATTATTTTTGTTTAATGATGTAAAGTTAGTGGGACCTATTTTAGTACTTTTTATTGGAGTCCTTATTAATATACTCCCATTAGAGTCCTTGAGTCCTTGATAGATACTTTTATTAAAATATTATAAATAAGTTATGTGTAATGTGAAGTCCATTTAAGGAGTCCCTATTAAGGAACTACCATTGTGAATGATCTTAGTATATACTCGTACTTGCATTCGAAGTTGAATCCTTGTAGTTGTATGTAAATTTCGTATAGTGATTCTTACCTTTGTTTTTTTTTTTTGACTAAATTGTTCATACCATTTTAAGAAAATACGTCTCAATCTCTTGAAATTTCTCGAGTAAATTTTCACCACTTATTTTAATGTTAATTTTTTGAAAAATCTAATTGATTTCTTGTATGTGTAATGTGAAACTGAAACTGTTGGCACCGCTAGTGGTGGTTGTGAGGCCTAGTCATGTTCAAGTTTGATTCCACTTTGTAACACCGCTACATGTATTTGGTGATCAAGGTTTCATACCTACCTACATGTGCTTATTGCACAAATTTCCAAAATCAAGTGAGGTCTTTTTCTTTTCCTTGTTTCATATTCGAGTTGAGTTCTTATAAACATGATGGTGCTTTTGGTAATCACATCACAGTATAATATCTAATCTTGCATTGGAACGTGAAAAGCAAAATATTTGTAAGGTGAGCTAAAAAGTTCTAGGACACAAGCCTCGTTACAAAAAAAAGTTTCATGTTTAGGTCAAATATATTTGTAAGGTGAGCTAAAAAGTTCTAATAAATTTTAGGTCAAATACCTCCCTGGATCATTTAAGTTTCATATTTGTTTCGGATAGGTCCTTTAAGTTTCTAAAGTTTCAGATAGGTCCTTTAAGTTTCGAGTTTCGCTTAACGGATAGATCAACTTTGGCTTAACGGAGGTTGATAGAAATGACCTATCTGAAACAAACTCGAAACTTAAAGGACCTATCTGAAACCTTAGAAACTTAAATGACCTATTCGAAACAAATTCGAAACTTAAAAGGATCTATCTGAAACCTTAGAAACTTAAAAGATCTATCTGAAACAAACGTGAAACTTAAAGGACCTAGGGAGGAATTTGGCCTAAATTTTATAAAACTAGTCTCAATATTACAATCTCCACAACTATGGGTAAAAACTATTACAATCACCACAATTATTGGTAAAAACCAATCTCTAAAGCGAAGCACCTGTAAGAATACATTTATATGTTTGTCTCATACAAGAGATATATAGTCGAAGTTGCGTTTAACCCAAATATCAATTACCAGTACAATCCTAGGCACATCTCTGATACTAAAATCATGGTCAGAAATTGATCATGAAAATCAGATCTAGACAACTAGATGACTAATGTTGGGTTGGGGAAACTGCTTTATTTCAAATGACATGGTATTTTATTTCCTCTGATATTATATGATAATAGAAAAGGTTATGCCCACTGTTTAGAAAATTGTCTTCATCATCCTCTCCTTTGGCCTTTCACACATAATTACTGCAGTTAGTCCAGTCCAAAAATTTCAACCATGAAGTGTAAGCCTCCTTATGTTAGTCGCAACTCGCAAGGACCGTGTGAGTGACCGTACATATTCGGCCAATTTCCTTCAGTGGCACGCGTCTCAGCCCCCGACACTGAAGCATTTACCCATTTCCGGGTCTGCATTTCTGCAGATTGAACCCAGAACTTTCCTGAGCCAGCTCAAAACAAAGGACCCATTCACACCAATTCATGGTCAAAGGTCACACAATCTTAAGAATCTTAATCAGAGTCACACAATTCTCTCAAATTGCTTGTATAGAATCAAATTGACAAACCTGAACTCAAACTACACATCTGTCACAGTAAATATAGTTTCACTAGAATAGATTGAAAGATCATTACAATAAACTAGATAAACTTGGTCATGAACAGGGCTAGACTAATCTCTACTTCCTACATTACCTGCTACACCAACTAGAGCATGAGCCACAACATCTTTTCCTGTTCTAATGCTACCAACTCTAGTATTTCTAATTCACTAAGCAGATCAATATAGTCCAATATAACAAAATCTATCTCAACTATCTTGGTAACTCAATTCAGAATCACATACACTTCTCAAGTTAACCAGGTCCTCCTCCTTAACCCACTGTAGGCACCACCTAAGCCTTAATGCCAATGGAAGGGTGGGAGACCCTTCAATCTTCTCAAATTTGGTGGTTGCAACCAACAGAACCCCTACACAATTGCTAGAAATCATTCCCCAACCAATGGAACCATTTGTAAAACAGCCTGCATCAACTCGTATCTCGCTAAATCTCAGGACCAAGGGTCTCCAATTTTGACTCTAGTTGCCTTGTCGACACTTCCGGGGTCAACTTATTTACAATGTAAATTCATCTAAGATAGTAAGATACAAACATAGATGCAGATGCAAAGAAACCCTTCACATTGCATTGCCATAGGCTCAGGTTGCCAAACAACTTAAAACTATTTCAACAAGAAATATAGTATTCATTTATAAACCGATAAAATCAACATTGTTAACAAATGAATGTATAGAGAAGAGCAGAAAGTAAGAACAAAGGGCTCGGGTTCTAATATATAACAAAAGTTACAAAGAGACGAGCTTGTTTAAGACCATACAAAACCTTTTTTAAATTACATACTTCCCTCGCATGTTTCTGAGCTAACTTTTGAGAATGAGATCCAAACCCATTTAACATATATACGTGCCATAATTGAATAACAACATTCATCTTCTTTTTATTGAAAAAAATCACCGTTTGCGAAATAAACCATACAGATTACAGATTGATGAACCACCTATACTCTAAGTTAGTTTGCAAGACTTAAAATTCAAAATTACAAAAACCAATAAAAAAAACATGAACTTGATCACAATTAGGGCCAAATTCATTCACTTCTTCTTATAAGTTTCATGATCAGGACCAATATCACGTGACCCAGTATTAATATAAGGTCCTCGAAACGTAGCTTGTGGTGAAAGTGGCTTTGTTGAATCAATCACCGGTTTCTTCGACGAACTAAAAATCCCAGAAATGCAAATTATCAATTCAAAATCAAATTCATCAACATATATAAAATCAAAATTGCGAAAGAAATTGAATTTAACTTACGCCATGTAGAAAGGAAAAGCCATTCCTGCTGAAGCAAAAGCAAGTAATCCAAAAGCAACTACTAAATTTCGTCTTCGTGACATTGATGCGAAAATTCACAAACCCTAAATTAAAATTTTGAATGTTAGAATAATCTTAATGATGATAACGAAATTATAAAAGTTTAAAGATTAAAGATTAGGATAAAATTCATTAATTACCTTTAATTTTATACTAATGTTCTAGAAGAACCCATAGAAGCTTTTGCTCTTTTTCTCTCTTCTATGTTCTATGAAAATTGCTTTTCTAAAAATTTCTAGGAAGCTCCGGTAGTTAACTGCCGCTGGTTTTGTTGAATACAATGGTAGTTAACTACATTGCGTGTTTGGTTCAATTTCCAGCAACTCTCCTTCTATTTTTCATTTACAAATTTTTACATAACTAAATTCTTTTATACTTAAACAAATTTATCCAATTTTTTCATCCTTAACATGATAAACAAAATTTTTCATCCAATTGCAAATTCATGAATATAAAATGTACAAAATAATATTTAACAGAATAAAATTAAAGCGTAAGAAATAATATAAAACATATGTACGTAAATGTCATAGAAATATCACAAGGTACAAATAATGTCATCATAATACATCACCATAATCAAAGTCAAAAAGTACATAAAAAAGCCTAATGATAATCAACCTTGCTGCTTACGATGCCTCTGCCCCCTACGCTGCCTGGCAATCCGATACGTAAGGGCATGGCGACTAGTAGTGCCAATCTGAATCACTTCCCGAACAATCTCCTCTTTTGTCATCTCGCCACTCCTAGCCACAATATCATCAGCTATCTGCACCACATCCCGGATGATCGTCAGTGTGTCAGTCATCTCTCTGTCATGCTCCTCCTCTATAATTTGCTCCACATTCGCCGGCCTGGGAGGAGATCCTTCATCATGTGGGAGAATACGAGGGTGAGAGACTTTGACATACCAAGCCATGTAGCCAGGGTCATGATGTCATACTCTCTAACACCTATGTACCCAATCAGGGTAGAACCACGCACCGGGGTTTAGCAACACAATGGTCAGCATCTCCGTAGGCATCTCAGCGACAGCTGACGGATGTCTGAGAACGTCTTGTACAAAGTCAAGCTGTCTCTTTACCCGGTCAGGTAAATGACGGTACACCCTGTCCTTCCCGCACATCAGCCATCCCGAGTAAGTACACAAAAGCTGAAAAGGGCGCACGTCTCTATGATCACCATAAGTAGAAAGCCTCACATCATCCGCCTCTAAGCGATCCAGCCGTAAGCGGTAATGCTGCACATCTGTATGCCCTCTGCTAGTAAGCCATCTCCCAACACATGGTCTCTCCTTTTTCCACTTCGTGTTAGGCTTCCTTGGATACGGATCTGACAAATGCTTCAAAATCCATCCCTGCAACAAAAAAGTAATACACAAAAATAAGTATTCGAGTTAAATATTAAATAAATATAATACATTATAAAAACTTCACAAAAATATTTAAATAACATCCTAAATAAATGTAGTTGAACTTAGAAAAAAAAAATCTAACATGATGATAAAAATTATAAAATAAATTCATAAATAAATGAAGATAAATATTAAATTATTACCATAAGAAGGGTCACACAACCAGTCATTGTTCTGTTATTCAGAAGAACAGAATCATGCAGATAATCGTAAAGGTAAGCTAAGGTCATTCCTCCCCATGACCACTTCCCAATTGCCTGCAAGTCCGCCATACAATCAAGATATATCAAGTCAATGTGTATGTTCATTTTGTTAGTGAACAACGTACTACCGACGAGATATAGAAGAAAACTCTTCACACACCACTGCCTCTTCCTATCTCTCTCCTGCATCTCCTCCCTTGTCTGCGGGTCCTCCAGCCGTCTAGCCTCTGTCAGGTGGGCTTCATAAAGCCGCTTCAGTGAGAGATAACTGATGACATGCTGTCATTACTTAATTTTTAGGACTTATTTCGACAAATTTGATAGAGTTCAGAGCAATATGAATGGTCCAGAGGCGTTAAAAAGCGAGAAAACAACTAAGAGCTTGAAGCAACAAAACGCGGCACGATTGCTTACATCGTGACGCGATTTCATAGGCAGAGAGGCAAGTTTTGGATTGCTGGAAATCGTGACACAATTGCGGGAGGCGTGTCACGATTGTGAAGAAGGATCTCGAAGGACTCTAGGTTGTTATAAAATCGTGACAGGATTGGACACAGGCACGCCGCGATTTCTCGATCAGAAAAGATTTCCTATTTAAACAGAAGCCAGTGCCAGAAACAAGGGTTACGATTTTGGAGAGCAAAAGTGCGATTTTGAGACTTGAAGACTGCTTGAAGGGCGATTTCCTCATCCTTAATTCAGTTCATGTATGTTTTAATTATTTCATTGATTATGCTATTCGTCAACTCAATTATGAGTAGCTAAATC
>Ga0315913_1001548_pt1 | contig 25615 bp, 7 predicted proteins | sample MpolsnodulesMG_FD_207736 | JGI IMG/M metagenome (GOLD analysis project Ga0315913, IMG submission 207736) | Medicago polymorpha root nodule microbial communities from Los Angeles, California, United States - small nodules | ecosystem: Host-associated > Plants > Roots > Nodule | place: USA...
TGAAGGAAATTGGATCGAAATGACTTAAGCGGCTAATGTAGTGCTCTGTGACTGTAGTCGTGACGGTGATGGACACTTGCAGTGGCACTAATCGACATAGAAAAAGCTTCATATATTTTTGGGGCATTTATTATTTATTTAATGGTGGCATTTATTTCAGATATTCTTGGAAATAATTTGGTATAGTCCGAAATCCTACTTTGAACACATTTTCCACAAACAAACCGTGTACTTATGTTTGACTCTTTTTTTTTCTTCAAAAAGTTTAGGTGAATACCTTAAAAAAAGTTAAGGTAAATTCGACTTCGTTCGTCACGGTTAGGGCAGGTTTCAAGATTCGATGAACGTTCATAGAGATACTTTCATTTATCCATTACCAAAGAAATTTACATTTACCCACTACCAAAGAAATTTTATGTTTGTCAAAAAAAAAACAAATTATGTTGACAACGGAAATTGGACCTAAGACGTGAACGTGATGTTTACTAATGATCCAACATTCTAATTAACTATTTGAAACAATTAGTAGAGCAACGATGTTTTTTCATCAAGTAGTCTAGTGGTTAGAACTCACACATGTAAATGCGGAGAAGTGGAGTGTCCGGGGTTTAAACTCCAGCTCCTAGATATAATATGCAATATCCCTACCACCTAAATTAAGCTCACGAGGATAGAGCAATGGTGTTTAATTAAGTAAGACAATTATTGAAGAAATAAAAGAAAAGGAATTAAGTTGTCAATTGACTAAATATTTTATTTTAGATGGCTTTGAAATATTATAATTTTAAAATTCAAATAAAATTAATTGCATGCCTTTTGATACATGCATTTTTGTAAATGATTTTAATTTTATTTTTTTGTAAATTGAGTATCCTCCACGCGCAAATGACACGTGCTTAAGGATGAATTCAAACTCAGAATTTTAGTTAAGTTAAAAAGAGCCGTTTCATCTCGCTTTTGGGTATTTTAATATTAATTTAATATAGTCAATCAAGAAAATCTTGTAAATTTATTTTTAAAATCTTTATAAACCAATCTCATTGATTTTTTTTTAATCCTCATTGAAATCTCGATTGATAGAGTATTAGGTTTTTTTTTCTTTCTTCATATATACCAAGTCATAATTATAAAACAAAACGTCATGTGTATGACACCATTTTAGTGACATATGGGGAATTACTTGGTACTAAAAAGGGACAAAAGATCTTATTCACGATAAATAGAATGAATTAGGAAAATACTAATTAAAGAGGGACCAAAATAGGGCTGCCTGATTCTCAAATTTTAGGTCAGGCCGCCCTTTGGAAAATTGTAGAATTGGAAAAGATGTGTTAAAAAGAAAATTTTATTTCTATTGGTATTGTCAAAAATATTATAAATTAACTATCGGAATATATTTCTTGCCTCAAAATATATTTCAAACTACGCTGCGTACATCTTTGAGCCTAACCAAAAATATGTGTATATTAATTACAGTATATAATAATTTACTTTTAATATATACAAACACAATGAGGAACTCCCTAAAAAAACACAAAGAAGAAGAAAAAAAACAGTGCCCCTTAAAATTTGGAGCTATATGCAGTTGCACCTCCTGCCCTCGAAACTACTCATGTCTGCACTTGATGTGAGAAATAGTTTAACTCGTTCAAATTCCGTTGTGGATGTGGAGACTTAGATAACATATAAGTTTTTTTTGACAAAAGAGAACATATAAGTTTATTTGTTCTAACTTTATTAAAATTAAAAGAAATCGTTGTAGATGGTAGTATTCACTTGCATTTTGGATTGGAGTATCCCAGTCATCTTTATTAATAAACATTTGCTTAAAAAAAACATTTTTTTTATGAAAAACAACATAATTACACTATAAAACAAAGATATCCAATCCAAGTTGTAATATATTTTTCAAAAGGATATTTATTTTATGCAAAAGAGGGGCGAAACCTAAAGAACTAAAAAATTAAACAGACGTTCTTAGTTCTTAGACATATACCGTTGGCATATATGACAAAAATACAATCAATGAGACTCACTAGAAGGAGTTTTCACAGTCGTATGTAAATTGTAAATTTAGGTTACAAATCCATCCATAATTTACGGTTGCTTTAATTTTTTTCCAATTTACTTCACTACTCATCCTTTTTTCATCTTCCGTACAGGGTGCATTTGTAATTGTATCTAATCTAGGAAAATTCTATGGTGTAGTCGTAAAAATGACTTTTCTAATGAAGTTAACACTATAACATCAAAAGTGTAGTGAGTAACACCCCATTGTTTGTACAGTGGCATCAAAAGTTCAGTCTTCATAGTATCATCAATTCATCAGATTAACAAGACTACACTTAATCTAATTTTATCCTAACTTGTTTTAAGTGTAACACCCCACAAAGTGTAACACTTAAGACTATCACATAATATCATCAAATCTGTTTGCATGTTAAAGTTGCCAATGATAAAATAGTACATGTATGTCCAAGATGTTGCAAGCATTACTAGATGAATTACTATTGATCATTAATCAGTAATCAACAATTTAAAAATGAATCAAACATTAAAATCAAAATTAAATTTTTTAAAAAGTCAGTTTTTTGACTGCACTGTAGAAGCTCTCTTGTATCTATTCGTGACAAATTAAAACCATTTTCGTAAGCTAGCTAAATAAGTAAACCATTTTAATTTTAGCAAAAATGTCTGAGAATGATTTTCCATGTATTCCAAGATACAAGTTGACAAAGTCACAAGCAGCAACGTACCACAAGACCTTGTTTTGTAACCCTGTCCTGCCTTGTGCCCTGCCAGTGTTTTGGAGGGACGCCATGCCAACCTGTGACGGAATCCTTATCTGTTTACGTGTAACGGTGGTTGTAGGAAAAAGTTAATAAACATAATATTACTTGTGTTGTAGTTACTATAGTATTACTATTACACAACGAAAAAGACAATTTTTTATGTCTTACTTTCCTTTATACTATAACCAATTCTGATTCCCACTCCCCCACTGGTCACATGGTTTGTGATGTTTCTACATCATCTTTGTACCACACACATTAGTATTTTTCTATTTTGGCTTGTTATGTGGATTTTATTACACGTTGGATCAATGTCCTTGGTATTCATGCACGTACGATTGGGTAAGGCAGTGAGTGTCCTCTGTCTATTTCATTCATGAATTTGGCACACAGATTTAGTAATTAGAACTGGCTACTTCTAACATCATTATAGTATTTAATATAAACAATAATATTCTAGTTCATAATTTCAATCCATCCTGCTTCCTCAAATTTAAACTAGATAATTGATTGATGGAAATGTCTCTTATAAATTGATTAGAAGGAGCAATAAACATTTGATATGTCTCTCCTTTGGATCAACTCATCCAAACATAATATTTGTTGTGTAGCATGTGAGTTATAAAGTTTTATAAACTCAATAATGTCTTAAGGTTTTGATTAAAAAATATGATGTCTCTCATTTGTGTGGTTGCTCTCAATCTAATAAAAATGTTCTTTTAGACTCTTCTTATGACTCAACAGATGTATCAAAGTCAAACTTATGACTCAACAACTGCATCAAAGTCAAGGTTCGACAAGAGTTTCCTTGTGTTCAAACTCTTTCCAACCAAGGATGTTCAAACGGCAAGTACAAGTGTATGTAGATGTGGATGAAAGAGTTTCCGCTTGAAAACTGAGCACAATAAATTAAGTGAGCACGGCTCGCGAGTTGGACTAATGCTCAAGAGGTTAAACAACAAATGTCCAATACACAAGCTACGTACAAGACCGATTGAAAAATGGACTAAACCATCTTGAGGCAGGTACAAATGCAATGTTGACGCATCCTTCTTCGAACCTCCTGACATGGTAGATATTGAAATTTGTATCATGGATGAAGAATGGGTTTTTGTGTTGGCCTGGATTGAATGATTCTCTCCTATCACGGATGTTGACACAGGGGAAGCTCTAGGCTTATTGAAGGCTTTGGAATGGGTTAGGGATCTTATGAATTTTGAGGTAGATTCCAAAACAGTAGCGGACAACATTTACAGATCTTATGAAGGTCTCTCATAATTTAGCAAAATAACAAATAATTGTGCACATCTGCTTTGTATTGATCTTATAAACTTTGATGTAAAGTTCATTAGGAGATAAACAAATGAAGCTACTCATAACTTAGCTAAGACAACTCTATTGAAAACTAGTTTTCGTATTCATTACAACATTCCATCATATATCAAAAAAAAATTAATAAATGAAATACATTAAACTTGTTCTTGTAAAAAAAATAAAAAATTTCTCTTTAATGTGATGTTTCCAAACTCCCTTTGTGAGCCAACAATATTCTAATTAGATAAAACAAAACTAAGTTAATCATACATCAACTTTTAATTTACAGTACATTTAAAGAAAGCATTGAATCTAATAAAGATTCAGGTAAGAAAGATACAAAAGCTAAGAACAAAAAAGGTCCAACTCAGAGGAATGGGTGTGTGGAATTCACGTTGTAATTGGTTACACACTATTGTCAAAGTGAAAGAGCATGTGTTTGTTTGACCTTGACGTGTGTCCTGCCACACACCCAACTCATGCGAGCCAAATGGGCCCAAACACTGACATATCGTAGGTAAAGGTCACACGTGACTAATTCTCGTTTAAAGAGAAAGTTTAAGTGATTTAGTTGTTTCGGGAAACAAATCATATGGTCCTTCAATTCATACAAAGATTATTGCAACTTTAGATTTTGATGATCCCCATTGAAATATTCTTTTGCGTTTATCATGAAATGATGATACCGCCATAGTTAATTGCTTGCCACAAGGCAAAAACCAATACAAAGGAGAATCACCAAGCCAATATGCTGGCTGGCCCGTTTTGTTTGAGACATACTCTCTCCGATCTCTATTATAAACAAAACTTTATTTTTTAGATACATTGTATAATTAATGTATCTAATTTAAAATAATTTTTGAATACTTTTAAATTAATGTATAATTAAAAAGTTAAATTTTGCTTATAATTGTAATCGGAGAGAGTACATCAGAACATATGTTACTTTTTTAATATACGAAATTAAGTCATTAAGTTTCATGAGCATTGTTCAGTTGACAGGGACATGCGTTATTCATTAAGTGAATTCTAACCACTAGACTACTTGACAAAAAAAAAAGTCAAGTAAATGTAACATGACATGTGCAAAGTAGTATTGAATTTGACTTAGGTGAAATCTCCTCAATTGATTCATTCTCATCTCATCTTACTTTTATGGTATGCCATTTTGATTTATGTTTTCAATTGGGTCAATGTTTTCTCGAACGGGACTTTTGGGGCATAAGCTTAAACACACTTAAAATAATGAGTTAAAATTCTCTTTATTTTCTCCCTAATTTTTCTGATCGTCGCTATAATTTTAAAGAGTTTTGAAGTGTATATTAAATAATTAAATTTTTTTTTTAATAAGCTAAAATGAAATGTATTATATCATCGAAGGTGACTCAATTCGCATAAGGTGTGCCAAAAAGAACTACCCACAAAAATACAGTTACAAGTGTTTGTTGCCAAAAAATAACACTACAGAAGAATGACAGAAATAAAGCTACACAAAAACACTCATACAAAGTAACGGATGCTGCCACCAGTCATTAATTAAATAATTATTTAAAACTTTGATATTGAAAATAATAGAGATGGTAAAAAAAATAGACTTAATTGCAGTTTTAGCCTCCTAACTTTTCCAAAGTTGCGATTTTGGCCCCTTAAGAAAAAAAACTACAAAACCGCCCCCTAAGTTTTGCAACTGTATCAGTTTTGGCCCCCCAAGGCCAAAAAAATAATAAAATAACATGTGGCACCTCACTTAGGGTGTCACGTCAGCGTAGACCGAGTCAATATTAGCCTTGGGAGCCAAAACTGCCACAAGTGCAAAACTTAGGGGGCGGTTTTGTAGTTTTTTCGTAGGAGAACAAAATCACAACTTTGAAAAAGTTAAAGGGTTAAAACTGCAATTAAGCCAAAAAAATATACGAGATCTTGACTCTAAAACAACTTGGAAGATCTAAACACTATCATTGGATCAAGTACAATTCCAAAAAAAAAAACTTCCTTTTCATCAACTTCTTTTTATTTCCTCTCCAAAAAAAACTTCCTTTTAATTAGGTGGCATATATTCCACTTAAACTTTTGAGAATAGATGGATTCCTAACAATTGAACTATCAAAACAATAATTTTACAAGAGGAAAAATTTGGTGGGCACAATTCCAAATCAATATTATTTTGACCCACCCATATATTTACTCAAAAATAATTTATTCATATCATTTGACATTTTTTTTTTTGAGTGTCTGCCAATATATTTTTATTTGGGCTTGTGCTTATTAGTCTTTTGCTAAAAAAAAAGTAGGTATTAGTCATTTTACAATGTTTGAGATAGAGATCGATCCTTGGACTATCAAAATGATTAAGGGATATAAAGATTGACCACTTTTTTTTTTTTGAGCAAAAAGATTAACCACTTGTTGTGACACGCTACTATCATTTATGTGACTGGACATGTAATATTAACAATTTATTAGAGAACGATTTTTTTTTCTTATTTCAAGTAGATCCTATATTTATCAGTACTATTTTTTTTTCTTCATCTATTCAATTTTATATCAAAACTATTTTTATAGAATACTAACAAGCCATGAAATGATATATATTTTTTTTAAGGAATAAATTCATTGCATTATGAAATGATATATTTTAATTTTTTATACAAAAATAAACGATATTCATTGATTTAAATTGATAAAGTGCATCAATACAATATAAATTTAAAATCTCTAAAAAAATGGTGAATTAGGAAACAAACTTACAATACTCATGTTAATAGCATAAAACGACAAAATACATATGTCTTTAATATGATTATATTCACGAATTCAGATTATTCATGCCTTTATAAATATGATTATATTCATTCTACAAATTACTCATGTCTCTTCTAATCTGCTAGGTTGACAATATCAAAGTTATTTATTGGGTCTGCAATTAATCAAAACTAATTATCGAACTTAAATCAAATAAACATTTATCTTCGATGGATTTTGACATGTCAACATTTGATGAATTAAGGAAATTCAATCACGTCGAGAGCAGACAAGGAATAATAAAAAGCAGAATCCAAAGTTTATGGATGACAATGATCGTGAGATAGATGATATATGAACAATCGAGGAAGAAAGGCTACATGTAAATTGCTGATCTTGTTCTTCATATAGAAAAATGTTTTTGTCCTGTTCAGCTGTGGAATTGCATCAAAAAGCAATGCAGCCAGAAAATTAAGTCATAATGTCGACACAATGGAAATGAAGATTGAATAGGAACACATAAGCTCAAAAAATCTCCATATCCAATGCACCCTTTTTTTTTGGAAGTCTATTCTGGCTGCTGGTGGCTAGTTTCTACCAACTTCATGTGCTATGTTTTGGAATTGTACTTGATGTCGAACTACTGAAACCTCTGTATGAATATTTAGTACTTTTCAACTATAAATTGAACAGAATTGAATGAAAGATTAACAAATCAAATAAAAATGTTAAAAGTAAAAAAGTTGAACCAACTCATGTTCAACTTGGGATCAATCTAGTTAAACGAATTGCAATACATCTAGTCTAGGATAAAACTAATTGACGAATTGGCTTATTTTTATTCCTACTTCAATCGGTTGAACCAATTGATTTGGTCCAATTTTTGATATATTAATTTGAATAGACACATAATTGAATGAAAAAAAGTACGATAGTTTTTTTTTTTGAAGGAAGGAAAAAAAAAAGTACGATAGTTGTTATCTTAGAAATAAATAAAAGTAAAGGTGTTTTATTTTTTCAAAGGAAAAAATAAATTGTTTTTGTTTAGTACTTTTCCGCTCTAATGTAATCGTAATGCTAACATATCTAGAAAAGAAAATTTTGTATTGAAAAGAATATTTTTCAAAAAATTTCAAAGAATTTTTTCCACAAGTTTCGATACATACTACATTTGTTTTCTTAGCAAAGGACGCCTATTAAATACCTAATCTGTCCTAAAATGTAAGAAAAAAATTCACTTTCTTTGTCCCAAAATCTAATAAAAAAAGACAAATTTTTATCCTATTTAATTTTGTTTTTTTAAAAAACCATCTTTTCCAAGAAAAACTTTTGTTTATTTTCATGAAATTAAATGCAAATTACATTCAATTTTCTCTCTCTTTCATTTTCTTCATAACCAATAGCCAATGAAAATTGTTTTTACATCTTTCTATAAAACTTATTCCAAAGAAAACACAAAAAACTATACTCTAAATTCTTATGTTTAAGTTTTTTTAATAAGTGTGATTTGATTTTTTTCTTACAATTTGGGACGGAGGGAGTATTTCGTTACATTTATTAGGAAAAGTAATAAAAAAAGGTAATTATATTAGAAATAGTGATTGTATTTTTCAAATAACATTAAATATATTAAAAGGTTATTAAAAACTTGTTTTATGAATAAAAAGGTTATTAAAAACTTCTTTAAAAAATGTTTATTAAGAACTATCACAAAAAACGGTTATTAAAAGTATAATATAAATTAATTGAAGAGTAATTAGAGAATAATAACATTAAATATATTAATAAAAGTAGTTTAAATTGACCCTGTAAAATACGTGATGTCTGAAAAATAACCCTGTAAAATAGAAAATACATATTATAACCCTGTAATAGTAGATTCTTCTTATTTTTGACCCTATAATATACGCGTGGTCCAAAAAAGTAATCTAGAGATTGAATTTTTTTTATGATTTTTTTAGGTATTTTTATGATGTTAAAACATGGGTTTACACAAAAAATTAGATTTTTCCGATTGACGATGGATTTATTATGAATTTTTATTCCCCATAATTATGAATTTCTTAAGCAATTCATTAGTAATTTGTATCTCGAGTAAAAACTCCAAAATTTCACGGTGAAGGTTCTTATGATGTTCTAACAATGCCTACAAAATTTGACCGTGAGTATACGTGTACTCGGAACAAAATTGCAATTTCGCACATTTTGGTTGAAAAATAAAAATAAATTGAAACGTTTTTGAAATGCTACGAAACTTTGTAGATCCTTGTTATGTATTTATATAGATGTCTTTGCAAACAATCAGCTCAAAATACGATATATAGGTTGAGGTTTTCGTTGTTTTTTTTTTTTTTAAGTTTTTGGCGCTTTAAAAATTCATAATTAATTCATCCTTAGTTGAAAAGTTATAATTTTATGTGTACAGTCATATTTTAACCTCCTAAAGATTCTTGAAAAAAATCATGAAAAAATTCAACTTCTAAGTAGATTTTTTAGACTTCAACTATATTACAGGGCAAAAATAATAAGAATCTCGAATTACAGGGTTAGAATATGTGTTTTTTTATGTTACAAGGTCATTTTTCGAACTTCACATATATTATAGGGTCAATTTCAATAAATAACCCTTCAAATAAAAAGCACAAAGTCTTTGTTGCCTATATTTAAAACTAGGGGAGTATGTGTTAGGATCAAAATATCAATTTTTTGTCAACAAATTTAAAGGGTCAGTTCAATGTATTTTGAGGCCTAAAATATAATTTGAGATGAGGTCGTTTCAATGTTTGTTTAAAATATTAATCAAAATTGGATGTATTTTTTTTTTAAAATATAATTGTCACCGAATGAAATATTACTGCTCAACTTATGGTAATTTATTCATGAATATTCTTGGAACCGTAAAGTATGAGAGATTATCTTTTTCCATCTTTTGGACTTCTCATGTGTCCTTTGAAATTACCATTTTGCCCGTTTAAATTATATAATTTGAAACTTGTCAAAACTCAGAAAATGTATTATAATTGATACAAATGTCTCTGCTCACCATGATACTATCCCCACAAATACCACACAACGATTTTAGGGATGACATGAACTGTCAACATGGTATAATAACCCACTCCCAAAGGATAAGTAAGAAAGAAAAAAGAAGGAATGAAGAGGGGATTTATAGCCATACCATTATCCTAGACCGTAAGTACAGTCAAATATTGCTTGCAATGATACAATCCACATTCTAAAATACTTCATATTTCATAAATTTGTCATTAAATCAAATTGAAAATTGAGGCGATGAAATCTCACCAAGCATTTGTCATTAGATCAAATTCTACAACAACAACAAAAGGTGTTGAAATCATAGCGATCTCTAAATAAAATTGTGATACCTTTTAAATTTCGTTGTCATTTTAATAAATGTCATTTAAAATATCTCATTTTAATAATTTGCATTGAATTTGAACAAAATTGAGTAAACATAGTTTGGATTTTATAATTCAGAAAATATCAAGCACCCTTTGAATTATATAATTCAAACTAAGTAATATGATAAATTTTGAAGGCACGTGAGAAGCTAATAGGGTGGGAAAAGAAAATCTGAAAATATAATATGAAATAAACGTGGAGCTTGATTCAAGGGCCCAAACTATTGAGGCCTATACCTGTAATTTTATTTACTTTGGGCTTGGTTACATTTATGACAATAATAAATAGTGGATTACTGCTCTTCCCCTGCACTTTTCGCTCGCATCTAATATAACTGAGCAAAATACTCTTGCGCTAATTAACTAATGCATGTGTAAAATTAACATGAGTTAAAATTTTGTTTTTTTACACATACGTGACTTAATTCAAGCCGCATGAGTTAACTCACGCAGGAATTAACACATGCGTGAGTTATCTCACGCGGGTACAATTTCTTTTAATATGATATGTAACTAAGAAAAAGACAGAGAAAGAAAAGAAGAGGTAGTAGTAAGCTAAAATCCAATGGGTAATTAACGTAAACGTTAATGTTGCTGCTTCCACAAAGAATTACCCTCAAAACCAGAACCAAAAAGAATCATAATATTTTCATAGTTGTTCTTGTCTTGTTGCATTGATATCTGATCCTCCATAAAATAATCCCTTTCATCGTAAATGCTGTCAACATTATACCAAGAGTGTGAATAAAGCCATGGGTCTGTAACACCTAATATTAAAAGAAATTGTACCGGTGTGAGTTAACTGACACAGGTATTAATGTCTGCGTTAGTTAAATCATGCAGCGTAACTTAAGTCACGCATGTGTAAAAAAATGAAATTTTAAGTCATGTTAATTTTACACATGCGTTAGTTAACTAGCGCGGGGGTATTTTGGTCAGTTATGCTGGGGGCAAGCGAAAAGTGCAGGGGGAAGAGCAGTAATCTAAATAGTGAAAATTGCTTTTTTTTCATTCAATTTTGCTCGTTCTCAGCTCAAACTTTCTAAAATAACCTCAACGTGAGTTAACTCAAGTTCGATAACACCAACGTGAGTTAAGTCATGTTGAGCCACTCATGTTAACTCAACTTGAGTTAACTTGAGTTGATTTTAGACGAGCTAACAAACCATTAATTTTTGATAAAAAATATTGTTTTTTAAGCCTCTAAACGTACATTTTGTAGAATATGTTGTGTTTATTTATTCATTCACAACACCTTATGTTTAATTTTTTAAAAACATTCGCTACATTTTTTAAAAACATTCATTTGTTAAATTTTTGAAAAATATGATCCAAAATAAATCATAACTTAAAAATACACAAGCACGCAACAAATGAATTGTGTATTTCTAACTATTAGGTTAATTGACATAAAAAATATTATTATATATCAACAATGAATTGGTCTATGTGGAGAGAGATTTGAGCTCTTTAATCATATGGTCGGAGGTTCAATTTCTGACTTTTACGTATAAAAAAATAATTGAGATGCGAAAACTCACTTTGAGTGTATCACAGTTTCATGACATAGATTAATCACGGTTAAACAACGGTAGAAATTTTGTACCAATATTTACCTTAACCAAAAAAAAAAAACTAATATTTATTTGGGATTTTAAAAATAAAAAATAAACATTCTAAACCCCAACCCCAATCCACTTCATTTTGAAGAAACCCATCTTCGCTGTCTCTGCTTTGCCCTTCCACTTCTAGTTGGATTCGAGACGCACGCACCGAATTCAACCTGCCGGAAAACGCGGACGGAGTTGATTCTGTTCATCCTGAAACAGTGAAAAATTCTTCCAGGTTTTCCTCTTTCATTTTATTTTAATATTTCACATTTATCCGTTGACAACTTATGATAACATAAACATATGGAAATAGCTTATAGCTTATAGGAAAATAATTTAACTTAATTTTGTATTGTGTTGTAAAAATAGTTGTGCTAATTTTGAATGGATATGAGGATTTCATCCGCGACTACCAATTCCAGCTTGATTAGATTCAGTGGCATTCTTCAGAAAGTATTTCCTACTAGAATTAAATATGGAAATGATCGTTTTAGAAATCTATCCATATGTACTACCACCTCACCAACAACTTCTTTGATTATTAAGCCTCCATCATTTACAGCATTTGCTTCACCGGCACCTGCACCAGCACCGGCCGATGTTCCACAACGTTCCGAAGAATGGTTTGCCCTTCGTAAGGACAGACTAACGACAAGCACGTTTAGTACTGCATTAGGGTTTTGGAAAGGTACTCGCCGTGCTGAGTTGTGGCATGATAAAGTATTTGCATCAGATACGCAAATTGTCGAATCTGTTCAAAGAAATGCTATGAATTGGGGTGTGCTGAATGAGGCGGTAGCTGTTGAAAAATATACAAAAATTACTGGCCGTGAAGTGACTTCGATGGGTTTTGCAGTTCATTCAAAAAAGTCTTATGATTGGCTTGGTGCGTCGCCTGATGGTGTTCTTGGTACCGGAATATTGGAAGTTAAGTGTCCTTATAATAAGGGTAAGCCTGAGACAGGTTTGCCATGGAAAACTATGCCATTCTATTACATGCCTCAAGTTCAGGGTCAAATGGAGATTATGGATTTTGAATGGGTTGATTTGTATTGTTGGACGCCGAATGGAAGCACTATATTTCGTGTCATCAGGAGTCGTGAATATTGGGATATAATACATGGGATTCTTAAAGAGTTTTGGTGGGAAAACGTTCTTCCAGCAAGGGAAGCTTTGTTGTTGGGGTGTGAAGGTCAGGTAGAGTCTTACAAGCCTGCATCTACACATAAATTGACTGGATTAGCAATTGCAAAAAGTATCAAGTTAGCTAGTGAATCGAAGCTATTATGCAGAGAAATTGCAGGTCATGTTGAATTTTTTACATGATTCCAGTCTACATGTTGTAACTTGTAAGTTGAGCAATTGGATTGATTCAATTCTGTAATCTGGTTCTAATTTTTTGTACTGCCTTTGGCATTCTTGTATCTTAGAAACAAGCTATACTTTTAATGAAGAATATTTTGCAAGAAGACTGGTCAAGTTTTTATTGTTAGCATAGAAAGTTAAAATGTATAAATACTCCATCCACAAAGCGGGTTTAAATTGAGTTGAAGCTTAAATGATTATTATGTTTGTATAAAAGTTGAGTTGAATCAATTCTAAGGCAAGTTCTAAATTGTAGTTTCAGTTAGAATCATTTTTGGAGCTTAAAGCATTTCAAGCTCTGTAGAATTCTGTGTTTCTAGAATAACATTGATATCTCCATCCCAACATTACAAGAAAACTCACAAATATGATGAGCATTATCATCGTTAACCATGACTTTGGCTCTTAAAGATTAAGAACTAAAACTTGCTAGTTGAATAAAATAAATCCCACCATCTTTAGTTTGTTGAGGAAATTTACAAGGATCTCACAAGTTTCTTAAGTTATAACTTTATACAAAACACATGCCAAACAAGAATCACAATGGCTTGTTGTATAGATAAACAAAATATCACAGTATCAGAATTTGTTAAGAGCAGTTGGTGAAAAACAGTGTTCTACTTCTACAAGACATTCAAGGTGAAAAAAGAGATTTTGTGTAATTGTTTTATAAAGGGGTAAGTAGGTGAGGTCAACTTAACTAAGCAAATCCAAAGTGAGACTCATTAAAGTTGTAAAGAGTTTGCATTGCAACATTGACGGAAACATACATTTAACCCAACATAGTCTCTGAGATAAGGTAGGCAAATTCAAAATTAATTCAATTAGTAAAGAATAAATCCATAAATTTTCAGAGGATTTTCTCCCATGCTCCTTTATCAACAAATGCATGAGGTGTGAACTGAAACCTCCACAGTGCAGAATACTGCTGGGGGTGGGTTAAAATTTCTGCATTTAATTTTTTTATTTTCCTACCAATTTGTAGATTATAATGTTAAATGTGATGTTCAGAGACTACCCCTTAATCATAAGAAAGTACACCAGAAAAGTTTAATTTTATTTCAATATTCCATTCCACATAACCATAGCATGGCACCATAGTACAATATATATGTATATTCCTCAACTAACATATCAAAGAAGAGGAATCAATAACACACAACTCAAGACTCATATTTAGCTCATAAACGAAATTACTTATTTATCTATATATAATTCTTATATTATAATATACTCTCACACTCAACACTCACACAACATTATATAATTATATCATTAACACAAACCATGCATGACAACAGTCTCTGATCATGGATTTGGGTTTTGAACTTCAGGATAACCACTTTGAGCTGGGGTTGTTTGGACATCAGTATTATAAGTAGGAGGAGACTGAGGAGTACACAACCCATAAGGAGTACAGAACCTATCGTACTCATCACAAGAGGGACGATAACCAAAAACACACATCTTACACATAAGCACACACCCAAGCGTGGTCTTTTGAGATTTATAAACACCATCATCTTTCTTATGTTGATTATCTCTTCATGCACCCTCAGCACCATAGCCATTCAGCATTGCAAAAACTAGGAGAACTAGAACAAGTGAAGCAATGCTTTTTGCCATAGTGATATGAAATTATGAATGAATATTTTTATTTTCTTCTTATTGATATACTAGTAATTGTTTTGCATGGAATAAAATAGGCTCCATAGAACTCCAATTTATAGAACTAATGATTTCCTTAAATGATATTGAATAAATTAAATTTGGCTTTGCGTGTGAAAAAAATATTTTGACAAAATTAAGGTAGTGTGGGAGCCATGGTTTTAAATATTTAAGGTTGACCAGTTGATTGTTATAGAACGAATAAATAGATTCTACAAAAAAAAAAAAAAAAAAAGGAAGAAGGAATGGATAGAAATGATAAATTATAGCATAAGTTGTTCATAATTAACAAATGGAAAACCATTGATTATGAATTTGTCTTCACTTGTTAATTATATGGACAAAGGTCTGCATGCCTCCAAGACTGAATTATATTCTTAATTAATTTAGTGCACCTGTGTGTGTGAAATGTGAATGTAATTACTAATTAGTTGTTTCTTTCTTTTTTCAGATGAAATGTTCTTCAAGTTGAGAGTGACAGTGTAGTTGAGTAGAGACTTCGATCTTGCATTGATCGTTTTGGTTATAATCATATTTTTTAATTGAGTTTTGGTCATTTATAGTAAATGAATTTCTCTCTGTATTGCATTTCAGAGAATACAGGAGTGATCGCATGAATGTATATATGTCCGTCTTGAATTGTATTGGTTGCAAATTATGATTTGGTTACCCCAATTTTAATTATTTTTAAAGAATTTATAATATTTTTAGATTTAATTAATAATATATACTATTTAGCTACCTTAGAAATTCATTAAAAAAAACGAAGTTCATTGTTAATCAAATAATTTAACTCAAACGGTTAATAAGTTTTAGTTCACAACGATTGCAAGTTGATTGAAATTAACAAGATTCATCATATTCTTTGATTGAATAGCAATTAAAAGTTGTACCCAAAAAATAGCTGTAAAAATTTTTGATTTTAATTTAATCCTCATGATACTTATCATCATCATAACATAAAAAAGAGACGATACAATGGTGGATGTTAAGCTCGTAAGCTTGCTAAAAAAGGTATTGCAGTAAAATTCTAAAAAGAAACAATCTCCAAAATCAACGCATGCAAATTATTCCCAACTGCGCATCAAAGGTATTGCAGTAAAAGTTATATTATTTTGTTCCTGACGTTCATTGTTCATCAAATGTCATGCATACATGATAAAAGTGGTTCAATACCTCAAAGGGTATTCGGTATTGCAATAAAATCTATGTTATTCCTGTAATATTATGTCAAATACTTATCTCTTTGCAAATCAAACAAACTCAAGTGATTGCTGGCTTATCTTATCAAAATGTGATTTTTACAGACATCAATCTCCTCACTCTTTCTCACAACTAGACCGTCGGATTGTACAAGCATTATCTGCCAAAAGTAGATGATCAACTAACAATAATTGAGAGGTTGGTTGACAGCTTCTAGTCGAAAATTCAGCTCATTCAACTTGAATTAATTGGTATAATTAGTTGTTGAACAAATTGTTCAATAGAATTAAATAACAATTGATCATATTTCAACGTTTTTCAATAAATACAAACTTTTTTTTTTTTATATATTATCTCTTTTAAAATATTTACTTTTTTTGGCTGAATCAAGAGGAGGACAAACATTCGAAAGAATCTCAGATATCTCAATTAGGTTGACACCCTTGATCTCCATCCTCTTCCGCCAACCTCATAAAATAAATATTATTAAAAAATAGAAAAATATGTACAAGAGGGGGGCTAGGCCCGACCCTCAAAGCAAAAGAAAAGAAAACAAGAAAAACTAAGGGAAACGAAACGTAGGCAAGCCACAACGGTACGTAAAGAAATCCTCCCTAAGAAAATAAGGTAAATAAGTCGACCACCAAGAATCCTAAATAGTGTGACCATGGACTGCAACTTGTTTGCACACCTGTTGCCTTTGCGATAAATATGAGAAGAAATGATCTAAATATCAAATTGAAGGCAATTGTGCCACTGATTTCGAGGACGAATTGGAACAACAGATTTAGTCTTAAAAGCGATTAATGCACTAGTGGAATCACTCTCCAACTAAACATTTGACCATCCATTCAGCATTGCATGCTCCACAGCTAAAATTCTCCAACCGAATTTTAAAATATTTACTTGTTTGTACCAAAAATAATAATATTTACTTGTTATTTTAATTTATTTCAAGCATCATCTTAAAAAGGAAAATATTGACTATTTTTCAAAAAAAAAAAAATGATATAAGATATTTTGAAGTCATAAAAAGAAGAGGTATTTCAACATACATTTTTTCAATTGGAAAATAATAGTAATAGTATTATTTTATTTTATTTTTGCGTGAGGATTGAACCGTCTCGTCCACTATTTAACCTTTTGCCTCAACCATCAAACCAACTTTATAACTTCTTATTTCAATATAAATTTTAGTTTTAAATTATATGACAATGGCTCTATTTTTAATGTTAGCCAAGACAAAGAAAGGATTTAACTAAAATTATAAAGATAAAATTAAGAGAATATGTAATAAGTTGCAAACTCAAACCGAAGTAGTTTTTAAACAGTACCATAAACAAATGAAATAAACTTGTTTTCCAAACACAAGCAACACGGTATTACCAAATGCAGAAAATAAAGCAACTCACAAATTCATATTTTGTATGTTTGTTTAAATATTTAATATTTTTTTATCCCTTTCTTCAGGTGGTTGGGTCTTATTTATGACCGTTCCTTGGTGTCAAGTATATTTCATCATCCGAAAAGCCTACAATCAAACAAGGCAAGGCAACGAAAGCGTAATCTGTGGGTTTTGGATGACTTTGACCATGCCATTTCATATATGTTACTTATGCCTTAGTTTCTCCATTACCTCAGGCAACAGAAAGCAACTTGCTTTTCAAGAGGTTCCTACTAGTTTTCACATGCTTGAAGCATAGTAACATATTCCTAAATTTAACCAAGCATCGAAGAATAACTTTGTTAGTAGGACAGTAATTAACTTGGCTGCCAAGACATTCGTGTAACATTGACTGCCGTAGCAGACATTAGCTGAAACCCACCATTGTGACACAGCACCAAACTGCATATTTCCTATTTTAAATTATTTTATTATGCACACATCTTAGACATGACATATCAAATGTAGTGGAAGTTCTTCACCTCATATTATTGCAATCCTTCCACAATCAGCTAACATATCTAATCTGATCTATGTATTCAAGCAAGGCTAGATCACCAACCAATGAGTGGCCAGCTTGACCATACAATAGTGGGTTGAAAATAAAGTTTATCCTGTTGAAATAATTCCTTCACGCCTTTTAGCATTTTCCTTTAAATAAAGATGACCAACACTTACATTTATAATCAAAATATTAAATAATTTAACTACTTTTCTTGGGAAGAGACATCATAAGACCAAACATAACAACAACCAGCCTCTTCAAATTTGCAAGAGGATATAAATATGCAACACAATTATTTCGCTAAAAAATCCCAAGATAATCATTTTATGCTCCACAGTAAAATGAGTTCCACTTGATACAAGCTAAAATAACATACGCGAAAATCCAAAGACATCACAATATTATCCACTTATTTTTTTTATTTATTTTTATTTATTTTTTGTCTTATCCAAAGATGGGAACAAGAATAAACAGGGTAGGGTACATGGACTCCAACACGGAAACAGTGAATTACCAGTGCAGTTATTGAAGTGACCTGTAAGTCCAGAAATCAGATCACTCAAACTGGTAAAGCAATAGAACTATATCACAAATATTATCTGAAAGTGACCCAATGAAAGGTTTCATTGCAAAGCATATCACCCCAGCTGCAGCTCCGATGATCACAGTGCAACTATGCAGTAGGCAATCCATAATCACAGCAATTGATTCGGCTCCTGCAGGTTACTCAAGTAGCAGCAGAGAAACAAAGTCGAGATCAATTTCCACCTTCTCTACAACAGGAAGATTCCCACCAAATACAAAGAATGCCAAACAAGTCAAGCAGCACCAAGCATTTCTATGACTTCAAAAGGGGACAAAATTCCTCATAAAGACTTCTTCGGTATGATAATGTACGACACAACACATGCCCTAACTTTGTTCGGGGAGAACTGAGCTGACTAGTCCAATCTTTCCAACTGTCCCTTCGAACGGTTTGACCAAATGCTGAGAACAATGAGAGCAAAGCAATTCCAGACAAAATGTTTCTTCGTACTCACTGTCATTGATGCAGCGGCCACACTGACTACATCGCGGTATGCAGAGTGTGCAAGCCCTGCACAACTGAGTGGCATGCCCCCCAACCTCTTGACAGCCTTCTGCAGGACAATCATATACAAGCCTTAAATTCTGACATCGAGGACAAACTTCAATATCCAGGTCCCGATCATCATCACAGGGCAGATACAAGTTCCAGCGGCAATAGAAGTGTGGTTTGTGAGAATGCTCCAGTGGTAGACTGTCACGAGCATTCTCTTGTGGTTGACTGTCACGAGCATTCTCATGTGGTTGACTGTCAAGAGCATTCTCCTGTCGTTTCTTGTCAGTGCCCAACAAGAGCTTTATTTGTTCAAAATGCTTTTGTGTTACGCCATAAAGGCCACCTATGTGTAAATGCTTCACCTTCTGTGTACCGATAGAGTTATAAGCTTTTAACATACCCACAATACCTTCAATACTAAGTCTTGTGCATCCAGGAACACTCAACTGCAAAGGTTAACCAAAGAAAAAATTAACATCATTATTTGCAAAAAGATATGGATGTGAAGAACTCTGGATTTACAATGAGAATGAAAGTATTCAAAGCTCAAAGAAGTGAATACATTAACAGTTAGACAATGTCAGGAATTACCAAGCGTATCAACACTAAATCACATTACATATGAAACTACCAATAATATATGTAAACTTATTTCAAAGTGCCAGGATCTATCAAATGTAAAAGAATCATTTAACCCAAACGCATCTGGACAGTAATTTTTTTTGCCTGAATCAAAGTTGACAGTTGGAACAGTTAATAATGTGCCTCAACTACTTGGTCCACAATCTATTTTTCTTTCAGACCTTCTCTTCAAATAGGGATTTAATACCTAAAGCTACAATGAGATAAACATGGTGCAGCATTTCTTACTAATGCATGTTGGAAAACAAACAGCAACAGAAATACACAGTTGCAGTGAAGGATATGTTCATTTAATCATTTTGGATAAGAATCAAGCATAAGAATCAACCACTTCCTACATCTAAATCGGCATGCGTCTCAACCAACAAATGATAGTATCCTAGAGCAAAATATAGAATAACCTTAAATCAACTTCTATAATGAAAGAAAAAACTAAAAGCAGAGATGATGCAAAGCACAAATGCTCAAAACAGGATCTGCTGACTTCTAAGTTTTAAAAAGTGTCGATCAACAGTGTTTAAACTAATTCTGTCTCCAATTCACTTATTCACCACTTAATAAAAATAAAGCAACGGCAGTACCATATTAAATACTATAGAGTTGTATACAATTCCACGATACATGCTTCGTTTTAAATCCAGAATGATAAAGTATAATAAGTTAATGCATGCTCACCTTGCTTAATTTGGGATTGACTTCAAGAACATGCCTCAGACCATCATCGGTTATCCTAGTGCACTCCACCAGGCTTAGACACTGAAGAAGACCTTGAGCCCTATTGGTTAATTCCAAAAGAATGTCGTCAGTGATCCTTTCATTTAAAGGTTGGTCAATGTGGATACTTGTCCACATTTGCGGATCACGAACAGTAGAATGCAGAGATTTACATACTCTCTCAAGAACAAGAAGATCAGACAAACCCAGATACCTAAGAGACGAATTTATAACTGAATGAAGAATGGGCTCATCTCCTTCAAGAAAATTCACATCATCCATGTCCGTGTCACCCGACACGCTAGCAATAGCCACATCTTTATAATCACATCTAAAATCTAAAACGGCATCCATGTCACCAGAAGATCCAGCCCCAAAGCTGCAGGATGCTTCTCCAACTTCTCTCCTAGAAAACTCACCAAATCCACTCATCCCTTGAAAATTCTTCTCGCTGCATGACGTCTCTCCAACTTCTCTCCAAGAAAACTCACCGAATCCACTCACCCCATGAAATTTTTTCTCGCTGCAGGATACTCCTTGAGCTTCTCTACGAGAAAACTCACTGAATCCACTCACTCCACGAAAATCCTTCTCTTCAATGCACACATTTCCCCCTTGAGGAAAAGTGTGGAACCTAACAGCATTATTCCAAATGAAATTCAACCCAGCAAACAAAGGGTAATTCTCACCACTCGTCCCAATCTCATCCTTTACATGATATCCACCATAATCGAAATCCAAATCCTCCAGCCATCCAGTGATGGCTGTGAACGTGGTACTGATATCCATATCCATGCCAAAAGGATCTGAAGGCAAAAGATCAAGAATATCCTTCGAAACAGAATCCTGAGTAGCACCACTTACACCACCCCCTCTATCACATCTATCACTACCACCATAATCAAAACAATTATCGACATTATGCCACCCATTCCCAAATCCATCACCACTACCACCACCACCACCACCACCACCACCACTTTCAGAAATACCTTCCACTCTATACCCATTTCCCATTCTCAAATTATCCTCAGACAAACCCGCCGAAAATATCGGTCGATGAGAGAAATTCAATGCCATCACATAAATTTCCTCTTTGTTTCTATCTATATACAACAAACCCTAACCAAAATCAATCAGCCACAGAACCTAACTAAATCAATCAGCCACAACAAACCCTAATTTTTGGGGGAGGTGAATTTGATCAATTCCGATCAAACCAACAATTTTTCTTTTCTTTTTTTTGTTTTTAGATTCTAACAAGGAAAACGAAAAATAAAATAAAAAATGGAGAAAAAAGAAAGAAGTGGAATAGATCTAACAAGAAAACCCTCGATTATTGATAGCAAACTAAAACAACGCACCAAAAACTTCACAGAGTTTCTTGAATCTTAACAACCAAATTATAATAACAAGCAATAAACGAGAATAAAAATAAAATAAAATAAAAAGCTAAAATCGAATCGGATGAAGAAAAATAGAATCTCTTTTTTTTTTTTGTGGTGTTTTTTTCTTTTGTTCTGGGAATGAAAGGATGATAAAGGATCAAAGAAAGGATATGAGGAATGAAAGAATTGATAAGAGCGATAAGAGAATCGAAACCCTAATTGATTAATTGATGATTAATTGGGCGATGGAAATGAGAAGGAAATGGGAAAAGCGAATGAGAAGGGAAAATATGTGGTTAGGAAGAGAGAAGGAAAAATCGGAGGGAATTGGTGTCGTGGTGGGTTTTTCTTTTCTTTTCTTCCCCCTCGAGTGGGTTGTGCCGATGCCGATCGAGTTCGCGGAAAATATGTGTTAGATAGAGAGAAACTATAGGACAATTTAATTTAATATTATTAATTAATATATCAAAATGTTTAATTTAATTTATTGGGATAAGAGAGAGAGAGAATGTGTAATGCAATGTAACGGTGAATATGTTCAAAGGTGTGAGACACGTGCTGAAACAACCGAATATGTTGATACAGTTTTTTCGCATCTAAAATGTTAATAGATAGCGGTAAGGTAAGGTTGTGAGAAAGGATTCTTTCATCATCATATAGTTTACCTCTTCATTTTCTTTGTTGTGTGTGTGCTTTTTGTTAACATTTGTATACCTTTGATCACATATTACGTCATGTAAAATACTACAAAGATTCTATTTTATTCTATTCTATTTGACCAAATTTAATTCATACCTAATGATAGTAATTGTAAAGCTCATATTACCAATAGCATATCATATATGATTAATTGATGTGTTATCATTGAAATTATTTTAAAAAGATAAAAAACTATCATAAATATCATTTTCATTTATTTTTTAAATATATATTTCTTATAAAAAGTACAAGTATAATATGAACCTATTAATATTGGTTGACAAACTATTTGTTTTTTTTTATCTTTTGCTTCAAAAAGAAACTATTTGTATTTTGTTCATTTTAAGGAAATCAACTTTTTGTTATAAGCTAACAGTTTGACCTTAAAAGTTAAAACATAGTCAAAGTAATAATATGTGCCAAAAGATAAGTTTCAACAAAGTTTGATTATTCCATTCCCACTTCACTATAACTTCTGATTATTTTTTTTCTCATAACTTTTAATTTTTCCTTTCACAAAAACTTTTATTTATTAAATAGTTTTATTTGCATATATATTGAAATAAATATTACTTGTAAAGTTATATGTATTGTTCTTTTTATTCAAGTCGTTGACTTGAGAGTTCTCATGTTTAAGTTTTATTAGTGTCTTTAAGAGAAGATAAATGTAGATTTTTTTGGTAAATGTTGCACCATCCTCTTACCCTAAATTTTTTACTAACCAAAAAAAAAATAGAGAGAGAGGGAGATAGAAAATTGAATCTTGGAAATGCTTTTTTGACTGGAGAATCTTAAATGTTTTTTTTAGGGAAGGACTTAAATGTTATTGATAATGTGATATAAAAGATTAAATAATAAATATTATTTATAGTGATACATATAATATAGTCAATCATAAATAATAGAGTATCTTATCTTAAAAAAAATTAATATCAAATATAATCCTAAGAGATATTCTAAAATAATAAATTGCGGTAAGAAATAGCTTAAGATATTCCTTTCAAAAAATTAACTTCAGATATATATATATTTTTAAATTAGGTGTCTTTGATGCGCATTGTGAAAACTAATCCTCGAGTTTTGTGCAACCTATATAGACAACAAACTCCCCTTAAGAGTTTTAACAGCTGAATTCAAACTCAAAACCTTAGTTAAACTCGATTAGTTTTAACAAGTGATTTATCCAAAACTTTGATTAGTTTTATTTCAGAAAAATATATATTTAATTTTGAAAGTGTTAATATAACTTAAATTTTTTTAATTATAAATTAAGGTAAACGACTTAAATTACTAAAATTTAAAACAATAAAAAAACTCATTTAGTGTTTTTCGATCCACCATTGATGTATCTCATAGATTTTCTTATGTTAGAACTATGAAAGCATAAGGTGTTAGGATGGTTACATGGTTAACAGATAATGTTGGTGTGCAATCAATGGCACGGGGTGAACCATGAGGCTCACGAGGAGTTGATTAGAGTTTGTCTCATACCTTCTTCTCCTCCCACAATGTTGTTTGGTCATTATCATTTCTGTTTTCGAATTGATTATAGAAAGTGCTACAACCTAGTTTCTATTTAAATTCTTAGTCCGTTTTTTTGTCCACAAACTTGAAATTATATTTCATTTTATTACATAAATTTTTCATTTCCAATTTACTACAGTCATTCTTTTCTATTTTCATATCCTTAATCAAAAACCAATCTTTATTTCGTTCCTTTCCATACTCAATTTGATCGAGCTTAAATGAAATAAATCACAAGCAACTACTGTTCTGCAATCAATAATTAGTTGTTAAGTTCCATTTATATATGGTTTAAATTATGTCAGGCTAAGATTGGCTTGTTAAGGTTTGAGCCTACCTTTCTCCCAAGCTTAAATCATATGAGTGTGTCTCATGTAGACATTTTTTTTAAGGTTTAACTTAGACCGTTTTAAGAGTTTGGCCTCACTGAAAAGCTAGTTAAAAATACATTTCTTATTCCCTAAAAATTTTTTTTATAAACAAAGCAAATTTATTACAAACAAGATATATATGGATATATGGATACGCTAACCAATATACATAAATGAAGCAATCATAACAATTGTTTTCCTACTAAGGATTGCAATTTGACTTCAATAAAAACTACCTCTAAGATTATTATACTATAATATTGTAAAACCTCACTCCAGAACCAATAAAATAAATCAAATAAAAGGAACTATTATTATGAAAGAGATCTTTTCAAATAGAAAGAGAAATAATATGTTAACATAATTTTTTTATGTAAAGATATGATTTATCTTTCTAGATAAAAGGATCTCTTTCATTTATATATGGTGTCATTTAATGTGTATTTTTGAAATATGTAAGTTGTAAAAAATAAAAATTAAGAGATAGAGATACACGTATGCTATCGGTATTTTGATGTTCAAATAACAAAGTTCAATCAAATAGGAAATCACATAACGAAAGCACTATTAATAAAAAAAATGTCAGACTAGGATTTGACAGAGTAAATTAGTCTCAGATATGTAGCTCTCCCATTCATTTACTCTTAAGAAATAATAGTACTTGTTAACAACATGGATAATAATATGAGAACTAACAGATATTATGAGAACTATATTATATGTTATCCAAATATTCAAGCTTAACCTTGAAGAATGCCAATGAGAGTTTTCTCTTATTTCTCAAGTTTCTTAAGCATCCGTTTATGGGGGTAAATTTACACCGGAGGTTCATAAATATCGCATAAAGGTCCGTTTGGTTCGAGAGTTTTGGAGGAGAGGGGCGGGAGGGGAGTAGAGATTTTTAATTTGAAGTGTTTGGTTCAATTTTTAGAAAAGGGGGAGCAAATCTTTTTAAAATTTGATTGCATTGCCATAATTATCCTTAAATTAATTTCAAATTCAATATTAACCTTGTAACAACTTTTATTATTATTATTTATTATTATTAGGTTATCTTATTCTTATAACAATTATTATTATTATTTTGTTATATTTTTTTTAACAACTTTTATTATTATATTATCTATAACT
>Ga0315913_1001550_pt1 | contig 25598 bp, 23 predicted proteins | sample MpolsnodulesMG_FD_207736 | JGI IMG/M metagenome (GOLD analysis project Ga0315913, IMG submission 207736) | Medicago polymorpha root nodule microbial communities from Los Angeles, California, United States - small nodules | ecosystem: Host-associated > Plants > Roots > Nodule | place: USA...
GATTCTGGTGGTGGTGGTGGAAGCTTACAAGTGGTCTTGTTATGTCCACTTTGCTTGCATCTGCTGCACTTAAGACCCCACCTACCTCTCCTCAGTCCATACTCATCTTTCATTAACTCCCCCTGCCTCTTTGTTCCTTTTCTTTTTTGGCCTACCTGGTTGCTTCCTAATTGGTGGTGGTTGAAGATCATTGTACTTTGTCCTCTCCCACAAACTTTGACCATTGGCTGGATATATGACAGGAGCATAACATGCTGCATACTGGTTCTTCTTGAAGATGTCAGGGACATGATCATTTATGTCCATATCTTGGCTCCTCATGCAAGCAATGGCATGACAACAAGGCAAACTTGTCAAGTACCATTTCCTACAATCACATGATCTTCTTTGCAGATTCACAAAAAACTTTTCAGTTGTTCCAGCAGCAATGTGTCTCACTTCATAATCAAACTCAGTTGAACGCCTAAACAAGAATAATATACAACTCAAAATTACACTTCCCATCACAAAAATACAATTTTTCCATAACATCACAGAACTTAATGAACTATAGAAAGCTTATAATAAACTATATAAACCATAGAAAGCTTACCTAACCACCCAATTGTTGGTGTATGCAGACTCCTTTACAAGTCTTTTCTTGATGTTGGGGAGTACTCTATCCTCATATCTAGCAATTTTCTGCCTATTTGCTTCCCACCTTTCCATCATGTACACACTTATGTCTTCAGACATTGTTACCACTGGTTTTCCTCTTGGAATTACAATTGTTGAATTAAAGGCCTCTGACATGTTATTTACTAAGGTATCACATTGTGGCCCATAGGTGAATTGGGACTTACTCCAATGCTTAGCAGGGATCAATTTCAGATATTCAAATGCGGGCTCACTGATTTTTTTAATCTCTTGCATAGCATCATCAAAGGCATTTGAGTAAGTTGCCTTAGCAGCTCTCCACATCAACTCCTTCAATTTTTTACCAGGGTACCTCTTCCTAAAGTTGTTATGCAGATGTTTGATACAAAATCTCTGATCCACATCAGGCAATAATTCTTTAAGAGCTGGCAGAAGTCCCTACAAAGCAAAAACCAGTAAAAATCAATTGAAGTTAAAATCAATTGCATACTACAATCAATTGCGTACTAATAAAAGCAAAAGACAGTAAAAATGAATTGAAGTATTTACTAAAATAAAAAGCCAGTAAATATGAATTTAAGTATTTACCTTTTGTTGATCGCTTATAAAAGTGTATGTCTTACACAATCTGACCCCACCAAGATCCTTTACAAGAAGGTCCAGAAACTATGCCCAAGACTCTTTTGTTTCCCCCTTCAACCACAACAAAGGCTATTAGCATCATTTGATCATTTGGGTCTCTTCCAATTGCAGATAAAAGTTGGCCTCCATAGTAACCCTTTAGGAAACATCCATCCAATCCAATAATTGGCCTACACTTAAAGAAGCTATCTTTGCAAGCTTTAAAACAATTGTACATCCTCTGAAAGTGTGGACACATAACAGCTCCAGGTGTTTGTAATGCTTCTTCAGTTCCTTGAAATGGTTGAGTGCTAACTCTGATAGTTGAGTTGGGATTACACCTTAACAACTCATGTCAATAGTCACAAATTCTGGTATACTGCTCCCTGAATGACCCATCCACCATATCAATTGCAATCCCTCTTGCTCTGTATGCCTTACTTGGACCAACATTGATTCCCCACTTAGTCTGTGCTCTGTCAATTATATTCTTCAACTTCAGATTTGGATTCTCTTTAACCCTATTATGCAGCTTAGGCCCCAACCACTTAGAATTCATCATCCTAATCTTATACTCCCTACTATAGTTATGTTTACTTGTTGCCAAGTTTCTTCATCTTGGATTTTTGCACAATAAGCCTCCCACTCACAATTTCCCTTGTTTCCCTTACAGATCACTCTAACCCTCTTTTTGTCATTCTTCAAGAACTTTAATGCTCTTCCAGAATGAACAGCATGTGTTCTGCAGGCATACTTGAATTCTTCTTTAGAAAGAAAAAAGGTTCCTATTTCCCAGTTGTAATCATACATGTTGTCAGGTAGCTTGAAGGTTGAGAATTTTTTTCTTAGGCAACTCATCCTCATATTCACTTTCACAGCCACTCTCTAGCACATCACTTTCATACTCCTCATTATCACTCAATCCTCTATCCTTGACTGTTCTACTAGACTGACCATTGTCACCATTGTTAAACAACTCTTGTAAAACTTCATCATCAAACACAGCTTCATTCTCAACTTGTTTCTTCTTTGTTGGTCTTCCTCTCTTCCTCTTTGGCTTACTACCAGTTGCAGCCTTTCCCTTTCCACTTGACCCAGCCCTGTCTTTTTCTTTACTCTGCCCTGCTTCACTTGCAACCTCAGTTGGTGGTTCAGTTTCTGTTGTAGCAGCTCCAACCCCACCTACAAACATATCTTCATCCAGATTAACCTCATCTTCAAACTGATGATGAGAAGATGCACCACCTACTTCATAACCAAAATTGTCTTCCTGCCCTATCTCTTCCTCTGAATCTCCAAAGAGTATGTCAAGTGCACTATCCTCCTTCTCAGAAGCTTCACAGTCTGACCCATAAACATCTATTAAGTCATCAAGCCCTGTCCTTAATTCACTCTCTAGTCCAGAAGATCCAGCAAGCCCATTCACTTCATTCTCTTTTCTTGACAGATTGTCATTAACTCCACCACTTGGCCCATTCAGATATGGTTCAATTACTTCATTATCCTCAGTGGCCCCCTCAACATTTGTTTCATCCCTCTCAGTGGTCCCCACTTCATTAACCTCAGTCTCCACATCAGCAAATCCACTTCCCATATCTGGTCCCACATAACCACTTTCCATATCAGGTCCCACCTTGTGCACCTCAGCTTCTTCCACCTCAACAGCCACCTCTTCCACCTCAACAACCACCTCTTCCACATTAACACCTCCCTCTTCCACATTAGCTGAACCATGAAGTTCCACATGTCCTAAAGGGTACTCAATCAAAGGGTTTAAGTTGGGGGCAACTTCAGGTGCACATATAGTATGTTCTACATATAAGTGAACCCTTCCATGCATTTCAGCAATTGCTTTCATCCTTCTACAACCTAGGTCATCCCTCAAACGAACCAGCTCATCCACCAAGTAAGGTTCATAGTACCAAAGAGCATTAACCATGGTGTAACCTAAACGCTTTACGGTTGATAACACTGAGAAGTATGCCCAGTAGTCTTCTTCACACTCCAAAACAGTCTCAATGCCATTGTAGGCAGCATGGTTAAACTCAAAAAAACCACCCCCATGGTGTAGTACAAGAACAAACCTCCCATCCTCAGCCTACAATAAACAATGGTATGTTGTATTTAAAAAACATAAACAACTAAGAAGATGCATAAATCAAACAATGGTGTGTTGTATTTACAGATACCAGAAAACGAAGAATATAACGAAAAGGGTTCAGCATGTTAAAAATTTGATTTTTACAGTGTTTTTCAGAAATCAAACTAACCCTAAACCAGAATACCAGAAAACGAAAAAACCCTAAACCAGACACCCAAAACCAGATTTCGAAGAAAACAGAAACCCTAATTTCAAAATGTTGAAGAATCTTACCTCGACCCAAGCATCAATATCGAAATCGTCGTCTTCAGCCATTGGAGTGTCCTTCGCGTTCGAATTCGTCGTCTTCTTCCTCAGATAGCTCAGATTCGCACTAGGGTTTGAAGTTCTTTCTATCGTTCTTCTCTCTACCTCTCTTTTCCTCTTTCTAATTCTGAATACTTCTCTCTCTACACTACACACAAAATACGTGCCACGTGGGATTGTCCACGTGTGCACTCCTAACAGGAGAACATAACATTTGACAGAATGGACCAATAGTAACGACGGAGATGTACATGAGGGACGAAACGGGAAAATTTTATACTTATGAGACCAAAATGAAAACAACAATTAAGTTATGGGACCAAACGTTTAATTAAGCCTTTTTTTTATCTCTTTATTTATTTTAAATTCACTAATTTTTAAATTTTTTAAATCAATATATTATCTTCTACGAAAATTTACACACTAGAAACGCAAATTATAGCTTCAAATTCACGTACGTTGATTTTCCCTCCCTCCATCCCCATCATTCAAACGCGAATATTCACTCTCTCTCTCTCTCTCTCTCTCTCTCTCTCTCTCTCTCTCTCCTCGTTTCACTCTTTTCTCTCCCATTTCGCAATTCTTAATTCTCATTTCCTTCACTTTCACTGTTCTTAGGGTTTTGCTTCACCCACGCCATTTTCAATTTTCTGTACAAGTTCAGTGTCTTCTAGCATTCAATATGGAAACGGATGAAGCATGTCGAGTGCTTCCATTTCAGCTTCAATTCGATAAACCCCTTGCTTCTCAGGTATTCTTCTGCATTTCGTGTTTCAATCTGTTTTACTGTTAGATTTGATTCAACATGTCGTTTTTACCGTTTGTTTGTGAGTGAATTTTGTATAACAGGTGAAAATCGCCGAGTGGAATCCTGAGAAGGATTTGCTTGCTATGGTTTCTGATGACTCCAAGATCTTGCTTCATCGTTTCAATTGGCAACGCTTGTGGACCATTACTCCAGGTCTCTCCCTCTCTCTCTCTTGTTGATTTTGAATGAATTGATTTTAGTTTAAAGTGAGTTGAATGTAAAGTGGTTTATGTTTGGATACATATAAAAGTGAGTTGAACAATAATTTGAGTGTGAAAATTGAAGTCTAAAACTACCAATCCTAGCTTTAAGTTAGAATAAGTTCTGAAGGCAAAATCAATTCTACTGAAAATCATCCTAATATGTCAAAATCAATTCTACAACTCTAGAATCAATTTTGGCACGGCCTATAGTGGAAGCAAACATACACAATCTTTCAATTTATTTATTATTTCTTTTATTCATTTTTTTTTTAATTTGATAGAAAATCGTCTATATTTGAGCGTACGATTTAATGTTATGTGAAATCAAATACCTGGAATTTGGAACTGTTTTGAAACAATAAACACCTTATTGTTCTGGTTTTTCATTTGGATTTTGAAGTAATGATTGTTGGTTGTATATATATTGCTCAATTTGTGTGCTCGGGTGTTGAATGGATGCCTCTTTTAATGCAGGAAAATGTGTAACGTCCTTGTGTTGGCGTCCTGATGGCAAGGCAATTGCTGTTGGGCTTGATGATGGAACGCTGTCACTATATGATGTTGAAGTGGGTAGTAGTTTTATTTTTCTGGATTGAATATTTCTAATCATTTGTTCTTGATAAACATTTTTGTTCTCTGAATTATGTGTTATAAATGTATTTCATACTGTGCCTGAGAAATTTAAAGGGAAACAAGTGTTTTTGAGCTTTTAATAGATCATATACTGGTTGTTAGTTCTAAGGTACAGCATCAGAGTAAACAAACTAAGTTAACTCATGTGTGGTCTCAAATATGATTTTGTATGGTTGTGCACCAATACTTTTACTATTATGACATTATTGGAAATTGATACTAGCCATAACTGTGGACCAAAGATTCTAATTGAGAAGATATTTGAAATTTGCCAGCCTAACAAGTAACAAATTTGCTTTTCAATCAAAGGGGAGCCTTGATGCAAGTGTTTGAATTGTTGCCGTGTGACTGGGAGGTCACATGTTTGAGTCATGGAATCAGTCTCTTGGAAATGCAATGCAAGTTTGCTCATTAATTACAATTAATCTGCAACGGGTCCGATGACCTTGGACCCCACAATAGAAAGAACTCCATAGCACTAGGCGCTGCCAGATCTTCTTAGGAAGATTAGATAGAGTCTTAGACTCTTAGAAACGTATTTACCTGATAGAAAACACGGAACTGTTCCTTTTGGTCAAGTTTGTGGATAGGGTTTATGGTTGATTTTTCTTTGATTTCTTGTGACATACCTAATTCCTGATATTTCCTATATGGCAGAACGGGAAGTTGTTAAGAAGCTTAAAATCACATTGTGCTGCCATCATATGTCTCAATTGGGAGGAGGACAGCCACCTAATTACTGTATGCTTCTTCCCACCCAATTTCTATTTTTCATAATTAGTTTGATTGGTAGAATTTGATTTAGTGCATGTCTTAAAGATACTTACAATCTACTAAAAAAAAAATTCTATGTTAATATATGCCTTGATTTTGGAAAATCCAAATGACACATGATGCTTAAGTAAGTGTTAGACCATGGATATCAAATTCTTCTTATGTGAACGAGGTGTGTTATGGATGCACTGCACATGGTTGTTTTCTTTCTAGTATTCTGATCTTTCCTTCCTTCCTTACAGGATGACCATTACCACACCTCAAAGTATGAAGATAGAACCGCCCGTTTCTTTCCTCCTGCTCCAAAAATTCCTCGAATGCCTGGATTGGTATCTGGGGATAATGGCTTCATGGATGATGGTGACGATTCATTTGAGGAACTGTCAAATTCTTCTCACCAACGATTTAACGTCTTATGTAGCGGAGACAAAGATGGGAATATATGTTTTAGTATATTTGGCATCTTCCCTATAGGGAAAACTGTAAGTCATTGTTGTAGAGGGTAGCATTTTTCATGAATAAATTGCTGAGGTGTTATGTGGGAATACCACCCTAACCTTCAGGTTTGTATTAGTTGATAGTTGATACATAACTTTTTTTTTCCTTCTGAACAATTTGATTTTAGTCTGCAGACCAACTGAATTGTATTTCAACATCAGAATGTTTAAGATTTAATTGAGTTTGCAGCCAAAATTAATATTTGATTGGTGGGCTAACTATAGTAATTAAAGATACTCTCTTAAATAGTTTGCTGCAGTAAATGGGGTAACTATTGTGGTGCCGTTGATTTATTGTAGATCTAAACCCTTAACGTACCCTTCCTGCTCATATATTGTTCCTTATTGGTCTGTGAGCTTACATTAGTTTTCACTTTCTGATAACATGTTAAAATTATAGGGATTGGACTAAAAATGAGACATATAAAAGCAGGTGGTGACCAGAGAAGTCATATTTTTTGGATTCTATATAAGTATGATACATTACTCTGACTTACTAACAATCATGACCAGTAAAAGACAACTATAGTGTTTTACTTTGGCTATAGTATAAGCTAGTATTTAATTAACAAAGAATGTGTTCCTAATTAAGTAAAAATAAAAACATATCTCTCTTGACAGATATCATAGATATTATTGATATTGTTCTGCGAAACTTTTTTGCATACAAATGCTTGTAAAATAATCAAAACTAAACATGATAATGAAATTGGCCTTATTTGTTTCTTTATTTCCTTTATTTTCTTTTTGTTTAATGTGCTTCTTAATTTCCTTTTTCACCTAATATTAAAATATTCTCATGCTGGCTGGTGTTTCAGAACATACACAACCTCACTTTTCCTACTTCTAGTGATGGCGCTGAAAGCAGCAAAAGACTTTTGAATGCTTGTATACACAAGGTAGATTCTCTTTTTATTTCGAGTACCGAACTTCATTTGAGGATCCCCTTCCCCTTAGTTGGGGACCAAAGTAGAAAAACACAATAGTAGTTTGATGTTTGAAATTAACTAGTAGGATTTATTAGCATATGAAATAGTATTTTGAACATAGAAAGTATAAGAAAAGGAGCAAACAGAAAGCAGCAGAGTGAACTACCTTAAGGATGACAAATTATATTCCACTCTGTCAAAATTCTGCCAAAAGATTTATGAACTATTGGACCCAATGTTTATGGTAATACAATACTCAGTTCAATGGTGAAGTGTCTGTTGTACTGTTATTGTGCTATGCTATGTAATGTAATTTAGCTTGCTGTGTTATCAGCTTAGATGGCAGGCAGCTAGAATCATTAAATTTAGTTAGGAATCTGAATGAGATTACTAACTACACGTGTTCCAGAACCCATTAGAGGTTTCTCTCTCTCTTTAAGTCTCTTTCCGTACAGTTTTCTCTTTTTCTTAATTTTTAATGGCTTTCGGTTTCTGTCATAATGCTACCTACACAATTTTTTTAGTGGTAAAAGGTGATGGATGGAAGTGAGATTCCAAGTTCAATTCACATTTTTTGATGCACATATGAATGATTGAATAAAAAAAGTTGAAACGACAAATTGCATAGGTTAATTAAAAACTGTCATGATAGGAATTCAGTGAAGAGATAGAAAACTTAAGAGAAAATACTCTTACCCAGTGAAAGTAACCAGGAAACTTCCTTCACAATCACATCAGACAACTCTGTTTCCTTGCTTCTTGCCTCTCCAACATTCCAAAGCCTTGCATTTAACTAGCAACCAGTGCCCTCTAATATCAGCTGTTAGACTTTGTGACTGACTTTACAACCAGTGCTCCTCAATATCACACAATAAAACCAGCTGTCACAGGTTCTAATTGACTTCAATTTCTGAATTACAATTTGGTCCTCCTGGAGTACACTTTTCAGACCTTGCCTCTTTAATTACACTCAAGCATGTTTCTAACCTGCAATGAACTAACATAAAAACTTAAGCTATTGGGTGAAGCACATGTCTTTTAATCACCTTGGTGACACGCCCCATCATGCAAGAACCTTTTGGGCTTGAAGCGTGGCAAATACATTGTCACATTTAAGAACCTTTTGGGCTTGAAGCGTGGCAAATACATTGTCACATTTACCTTATGCTGTAACTAAACATTTCATTAGAATAATTGGGGGTGGCAAATATCAACTGTAGACCACTTGCTCATATAATATAACATCTCATAACATGCTATTAATCAATTCTTTCGAAACCTTTAGCTGATAGATGAATGAACATACATGTCAACACCCTAATAATTTATTTGTTGAAACTGATACTTTCACATGTCACTAGGTTGCTTTATCAAAAGATCTTTGTCGTTTGATAGTCATGTGCTCAGGAGACCTTGTTGAAGTTGTTGATGACCTGGGAGTTATTCACATGGCTGGGCATAATGCAAATGGCTTGCATTGCTTAGCCCTGAACACAGCTATATTTTGGAATAGGTAATCACTCTTTGAGAAATGGGATGATCTATTGTATTCTTACAAGACACATCATTTTAATTTCTTTGATTTTTTTTTTAAAACCTTATGTCTGTGAGACAATGCAAATGAAAATAAGTTGATCATGCTTTATAATGGACATTTTTTCTGCCTCTTATTTCTGCAATTTGGTTTCCTCTATCTATGTACAGGAAAAACGAGCTCCATCAGGTAGCTCAGCAAGCTTCTAACATCGAGGATTTGACTGAGGTTGTTCGGGCATCATTATCAGTTATGTCTAGGCAGTGGTCTGATGCCATGCATACATTCAAGGAGAAGTTCAACTCTTTGTCTACTCTGATTACAGATCACGGTAACTTAAAAAAACTTCATTGATATTTTTGTTTTTGTTTTATCCAAATGAATTTGAGAAAAGAGAGAAATTGAAGAGAGAATTTGCAAAATTCTGAAGGTGTGATTATGTATTAACTGAATCAAACAATTTAATACACACTATTCATATTATAGTCGGATGATCCAGATATTTATATAATAGTCGGATTATTCTAGAAATACAGATAACTTTAATAAATTAACTAACATAACAGAACTAATGATCCAGATATCTGAGAGACATGCCTGATGACTCTAATACACTGTGGAAGTATTCTTAGTCATACCAGAGAAATATGCATGCTTCGCACACTATGCTATCATATGCTTCAATTAATTTGTTTCTATCATTTATTACTAGGACTTGATTCCTCTCCCCAAGAGGAGTTTCTGGGCCTTTTGGGTGGTGCAAGGACCAGTCCACCAGTTCATCAATTTCTTGTTAGCACTCTTGGTGAAGTGGTATACAGAAAGCTTTATCTAGCTTCTCTTGTGTTTGTTTATTCACGAATAGCTTATGAATACAGTTTTCATTCAACAATTTTATTACTTCACAGGGTGTTAAGCGCATTTCGAAGGTTCTATGCGGTGCTGGCAAAGAACTTCAACGTATTGTCTTGGAGCACCTCCAGGTACAAGATTGCACCGTGCCATATGCACAATATTTACTAAATAGGAGTAAAATGTGTTACTGTTTGAAAGCATATACTTTTAAAGTATAACTTCTTGTTGCAGAATATCATAAGCTTTTGACAAGACCAACCCAGACCGTGTCAAGGTCTATTTTTTTTCTCTGACTTTTATCTAAACCACATTAGAGGGTTTGAGCTAGGTCCCTGTCTCACATAGGCCTTGTCTTAATAAAGTAGGCTGATGGGCAAGTCTGCTGATCTGCTCCTAGCATAATGGTTTGGGGCATCAGGGGCTGTTTGGTCATCCTGAAGTGTCCGAAGTTCAATTTATTGCAGAAGAAGTGGAATTGAAACTGTAATTTGAAAGCTGAATTCCAGCTTCATTGTCATAAAGAAGCTTCAACATAATTTTTTCTTATATTTGCCTCCTTTATTAACAATATCAATGGAGCGTACAAACATGAGATAAAAAATCAAAGGACACATGGGGGTGTATTGAATAAATTGTTAACAGATCTAATGCATTCGTGTAATAATTTATTAAAGTTTAGGATGATCGCTTCTTCCATTCTTGACATGGTAGTAGAACTTCATTTGCTTTTTACTCAAACTATTTGTACAAACTCCTCTCTTATTTATTAAACTCTAAATAATTTGTCAGCCCGCTGTAGAAGTTATTGGGTTCAGAATGGGAGAATTAAGAGGGCTTTCAAGATGGCGTGCACGATATCACGGCATTGGCTTGGATGAACCACTCATTAGCAATGCAACAGAAAAGGCTGGTATGCTACTTGTACAAGTTGAGAGATTTATGAGGGTTCTTTCATCTGTCTTGCAGCAGGTGTGCTTTTGAAATGGATCTTGCAAGGTTTAACTTTATTATTTCCAATGTATGCTCGTTACTATTAAGATTTATCATAGTCTCGATTTCTTAATTGTTTTCAGCTATATATTCTTATGAATTTGAAATAAAATATAAGTTATCTATATAGTTCGGCAACCAAAGTATAGTAATTGACTAATAAAAAAATAATCAAGATGAGAAATTTTGAGAAAACACAAGAAAAATTATGGACAAGAGAGAGGGTAGATGCGATCAAATATCAACGTTTTTCTCAAACTTTGGTTTGGGCCTAACTCAACCCATAGCGGAAACCTGATAGCAGATGGCCTAATGAATCTTTTATAAACTCTGATACCATCTTAAACATTGGGTTAGCCATCATATCTAAATTTGAGTTTCATATATTCTTTCCAAAATTTCCTGAAGATTTCTAAACTTACTAAGACATGTTTAACTTTCAAGTGCCTCTTTGGGTATCTGGTGAAACCACGAAACATTTTGTCTTGAAAAGTTTGTACTATCTCTTTACTGTAAGAACACATATTCTGGCATCATTTCTTAACAAAATATTTCAACGTCTCCATATTTGTAAAAGCCTGTTCTGTCTGATAATTTTATTTTTGTTTGTTTGCTTTCTCACGTATCCTCAACCAGTATTCGAACTTCTTCAACTGGCTATTAAAGTGTATCAAATTACTCATGTCAGAACCAAGCGACCAGCTTTTACCATATAACAGGTTTGTCAAGCCATTCCTTATTGTTTGGATTGTAAAAGATGTTATGCTATTTTTCTTATTTTACTTTTGGTTTTGGCAGTGAACTTGTTATTATATTTCTGAAGTTTCTGTATGAACAAGATCCTGTTAAGCAACTGCTAGAAATATCAGAAACAGATTATGATGTTGAAATTGATTTGTAAGTTTTTTTGTCTAATCCCAATTGATGTTTTATCCAAATTTGTTGTTAATTTGAACTGTACATTCTTGTCATATCTTTGTGTCGGTGTTGGCTCAACCGTAGCTTGTGCAACTATTATAGAGATTAGGATGTAATTGACACTTAACACATAACTCTAGGAAATGAGACATGAATTGAGTGGCATCCCCGAGCACCGTAAATTAGCATAAAAAACCACTTTATTCCGTAGTTAGAAGCAATCATGTTCAGATTCTGGCCACCACCAAAGGACTTTCCTATTATTACTACTCCCAGAACATCACAAATGACATTATAGAAAATGCTTACATTCTCTTGACAGTTGACGTTCCTCAGAATTACCAAAGACATAGTCTATGCCACGAGAATCTAGCTGCTGAAAAATGTAAAAATAAATATATTTCATAATTCAAATATTAGGGGAAAGCTTTGGATGCTTTGAAAACTTGATTGGGATTATTTATATTAATCCTTTGAAGTTCTATTACACAGATGAAAAGTTTCACTCCGGCGGGGACTTGAACTTCCAAAGGGTAAAAAAGGCCACCCGGTGCCATAAATCTCTCACCGGAGCTGGTTCTAGGGAGAGATCAAACCCATTGTGGATCTACCGTAGGCATCCTTATCTTTTGCATGTGCAATAGGCTGATTCCTCCGCTTGAATCTGTGACCACTTACTTATTCTCATGGTAACAGCACAACAAGGCATTCATTGAACTTCCTGAGGGCAATACCAGGAAAACTATTTTCCTGATTTTGGAGCATAAATAATTAACTAAGTTTAGTATTTACAAGAAAACAGAGTAGTTTAAAATCCAAACCATTCTATCTGTAGAAGAAGAATGATGAGCAAAGTTTGGCCAACCAATAGTTGGATCTAGTTTTGACAATTCTCAATCAGCAGGATTTCAAGGAAAACGGGAATTCCAGGAGATGATAATATTCTGGAGAGAATTGAAGTTGCTAATAGGATTGTGACATAAAGTGGGCATAGAATATAAAAAGGATGATTCCCTAAAACCCTAAAGTGGGGATAGAATATAAAAACCCTAAAACCCTAAAGTGGGTATAGAATATAAAAAGGACGATTCCCAACCTGAAAATCCTCCCAAATTTTTACAAAATTAATATACACATTCACAAGTATAAAATAACAAACGCATGAAGGATGTATACAGTGAGATTATTTTCAGCAAGTGATGGAATGTTGTGTAGATGGTCTTGAAAAATATATTGATGTGTTTTTCGTTAGTAGGTTTCTGGTTGTATGATTGTTGACTTTATTCTAATTTTAAACTTGATTGTGTCGAAATCTGCAGGGAGACAGCGGAAAGAATTAGAGAATTAGTTCAGTTCGGGGGATTTTCTGACACTGAATATCTCGGGAGAACTTTGGCTAAAGAATTTCAACAGTTGGAGTTAAGGTATATCCGTTTCCTTTCATCCTCTCTAGTTAGATAAGGCTTTAGTTGTTAGTTTTTCCCTTTAATTGCGCTCACCAACCAAGTTAATGATGATAATACATAAATTATTATGAACCGTTTACAAAGAATCTTGAGAAATTTTCATGCACAAAACTATATGTTCTCATTCTGTCTAGAAAGGCTTATTCCATAGTGAAAAGGAAAACAAAATTATTCTTAGCTCTTTTGCCTGGAAAGTGTTGGCGAAGATAATGTTGTACTCTACCTGTTTAGATGCTGAGCATGAAAGCATACCATCTTAAAATAGTACACCCATGAAACAAGTTTATTTTCCTGTTTAGAAATTGATTTTCCTAAAACACCTGCCAATTATCGCTCAGAAGAAAAGATGACAAGAGTCAGGTCATCTAAATCCCTAAGATATCTTTTTCACATTGTTCTAGTTATATCTTTTTGTTTTTCCATATTTTTCTTATGACTTTACTTTGCTTCAGCTTTAAAGAGGCCTTTCAAATGCCTTTTACGACAATCTCTAGAAAGATACTTTGTGAGGATTTATTACCACTCTTTCCCCTTCCATCTTTGCCAAATGCATCATCAATGACGAGAATTCCCACATCAATATCATATTATGAGGTACATACCACAGAATGATCACTTTTGCTAATTTTTAGTATATATTTAGATTCTTATTTGAGTTTGATTAAGTGTGTTCAAATTCTATAAAAGTGTTGTATTTTTATATTCTTTCTGTAGGATTCCTCCAGAGCTTCTTCCTCACATTACACCGGTCAACATCAAGTTATTGATTACATATCTTTTCAAGTACCTGACGAGTCTTTCTCAGATATTGAAAATTGCATATGCATAGTCAGAGGATTTATGCATGACGCAGACTCTCTAAAGAAGGGGTACAGTTCTTTGGAAGCTGTGCTGTTACGTGTTCCTGTTGATTATCAGTGTGTCGATCTGTCATTGTACAAGGTAAAATCTTGGAAGTTATAAATATTCCAAACATTTCTACGCCCAATTTTCAACCCGACATGGTCTCGATATTTGTTATTCTTAAAATGTGTTGTTGGATACAGGATAGTCAAATTGTCTTGCTACTAAACAAAGCTACTAATACTTCAGAAAGTGCTGGAGATGGCTGTATGATAATTCTGCAAGCAACTGATCTCCCATATGTCTCTATATCAAGATCTGCATATATAGATGTCTGGAGGTTACAAGAACTGAAGGTAAGTCGTGCTAAGTCCGTTGTTTTCATTGTTTATGGCATATGTTCGGATATACGTTGCCAGCTCTTCATAAATTATCTATCCATAGAATTTCAAGTTCATTGAAGTTAAAATTATAAACTCAATATATCTTATGCTTAACATTTTAACCACTGACAACCCTTTAGACCATAGTCACACAATTTGCAATTCGCTTCGGTACGGGGTCGGGTACACGGTTCGCAACTTTGAAAGAATTCGGTACGTGGGGGGTATACATAGTCGGTACGTTTGGGTTTGTGGCACTTCAAATATAATAATCATACACTATAATTAACAATTTTTTTCCAATAAAAATATAAATAAACAATGAAAATATTAATGCTATCAATAGAAATAATAAAAATTTTGAAAAAATTTAGAGACATATACTAGTTGAACCTACTGACATAGAAGCATTGACATATATTAGTTGAACTACCTAGTCCCACATCAGATACTTAACAAACATGGATGGAAAGCTCTCTTATACAGCAGCCTCCTTTGTTGTTTCTCATTGAATTGTTTACTAAGATTCCCGTGCCTGTGATGGGTGGGACCAGTGATTCTTTAGCTTTCCAGGCTGGAATTGCTTCTCAAGAGTCATTGTTAATTAGTTTAATTTTTTTTTTGGTCTTTTTTGTCTGGTTCGCTGGGTATTGGGTTCAAAACGAATTCCTTCCGAATTTTCACGAACCGGGTTCGCAAAAGTACCGCGAACCGGTTCGCGGTTCTCCAGCTGGCAGACGAATTATGTGACTATGCTTTAGACCACTCTTGTTCCAGAAGAAAAACAACACTTCTCTTCTGTATAATTCTTTTATTCATCGAAAGGCCAAACGGAAAGAACGAGACAAGCAAAAGTGAATGAGAAACTAATATTTTGACCCTTTATCATGTAATTATTTTCCTAAATTGTGGCTTTCATGAGTCCGTGTGTCCTGTAAGTTTAAACTGTTATGACCCATAAATAATTCTTTTCATTACAACACATCATCAACCTTGTTTACCACCTTATTTGCTTTGATAGTGTCAAATAGTAAATGATAACCGCATAGCCTTGTAAGGTAAGATGCGGCTCATCAATTTATAATAGGCATCCTAGCAGACTTCACTATTTAGTCTGCTGGGAGGAATTAGTGATAGAATTGATTGGCATAATACAAATTTTCAAATATTTTACTATGATAATAGAATTTCACCGAACAGATTGATTGGTATTTTAGGAACTGCATTTGATTATTTTGAAAAAGTATTCCTTTTCCTTTCCCGCTTGAAACTACGTTGTGTTAATGTCAGTACTTATGTTTTTCCATTACGTATTCCATTATTCATATATTTTTGTAATTATGTTCACATAGGATTCTGCCGCTTGCCTGCATATAGGGGATGAGAAAACACGTTCTATCCCACATTGTGTAATTGCTCCCTTGGCAGTTAGTGGTAAGTACTCTTTCTGGCTTAAATGCATAAAAATTTAATGAGAACAATCTTCCTAGCTGATGTTCTGCAGGAATTACAAATGAATGAAGAATTTATACCTTGTTAATTGTAATCATACTTAAACCACAGAATATCTGCACATAAATTTTGTTAAAGGCAATGTATTGGTTTATGAACTAATATCATAATCTAGTGTTAGTCATTATTTTTCGTTCAGCTTAGTGCTATACATACATATTGCGGATACAATGCGTAGTGAATACAAGAACTCTTAGTCCAATTTCAGAATGCTTAAGAAAAAGTTAATAAAATTCAGGGAGCATGGTTTTTATCTAGCTAGATTTTCGTTAAAATTTGTCAATGCTTGGAGATAAATAAGTTTTGGCATATTAGAATTGTAATTGATGCTGGTATCAGTATAGTTGAGTGTAAGCCATTCAACTGGTTAACTCTTTCTCAACTGTTACTTATGTCTTGCTAACAGCTTCAAGAGGCGTGGCCTGTGTATTTGCTGCTAGAAAGCGTGCCCTGGTCTATATTTTGGAGGAAGATGAAGATGAGGTCTCGGATGCAGAATGATTCTCTTCCGGATTTCTTTTTTATTTGTTAGTAGCATTTAGTTTTGTAATTTATTTATTTTTTTGGAAGAGGGAATGGTGTAGTATTGGATAATCAGTTTCCATTTTCCTATTAGTTATTGAAATATCGTTGCAGCATGTCCATATTCTTATTAGCGTACAATTGAACTATAATGTTCACCCATGCACGGGTCAATTACATGCAGAGAAATATTTGTGCGGTTAATATTTATTACAAGTAAAAAAAGAACATAATAAAAAGATGTAATAAATATTTAGTGACAACTTGTTCCGTTAATAAATATTAACCGCACAAATTTAGATGTACATTTGACGCATATTAACGGAACAAGTTGTCACTAATTTAGATGTACGTAATGGAACAAGTTGTCACTAATTTAGGTGTACGGGAAACTAAGATTAGTATTGAGTTGTTTAATCTTATTGTAAATTAAGCTTGTGGAAAATCCACTGGCCTTTACTCATGAATTTTGAAAATAAGTTGGGAGATCAATGTTTTTATATTGATTAAAATGGAAGAATCACACCAAAATATAAACCATCAAAATAATCATGAGACAAGGTGTCATTAAGTTAGGTGTACGGGAAACTAGCTTTGAGTTGTTCAATCCTATCCTATAGTCAATTAAAGTGTATGGAGAAATTTAACCAACTTTCCTCATTAATTTGAAGTTAAATTGGGAGGTCATTGACGCTGTATTGACGGACATGGGAGAATCATTGTTTAAATACAGTAAGGAAGTTATGCTATAAAGACGTGTTTCCATTTTAATTTTAGCTTTATTGCTCTAAATGAATATTATTGTCATTTTCTTAGTACTATTTAATAACAACTATTCAAATGTTCGTTTATGTTATCTTTATCATTAATTTTTATCTTCTTATTTCTCAATATCAACACTAATTACTTAACAAAACATTATATGTCTCACCCGACTACGTCTCAGCCAACTGAAAAATATTGTGTGACTCGTGTGGAGGCGTAGTTCGTATAATGACATAAAGCACAAAAGCAGTAAACAGCTGACCAAGCAGTCACCACACCAATTCAATTGAAAACATAAATATTATGCCACACGGCAGCTGTACAAGATACAAATCTAGTTGAAAATCTAACCTATTCAATCAAGCAATTGACGTCAGTTTAAAACGGAATTAAATACAACCTAGCAAAAGTAGTTAAGATTTCAACTCAGTTTCCTGAGATTTCACGCTTTAGGACCTTGCCAACTTCAAGCAACAATTGCCTTCGGTCCAAAACATGCGATCTTTCAAGCCTTCAAAACTTTTACACGTTAATGACGGGTGGGAAATATCACAAGCAGCTATGAGAGATGTTGCAGATCCATATTCTTGCACCGGCAGGTCTCTCTGCACAACTGATTTAAGAATTATGGCACAATGGAATTTTTAAGCTACGCTAGCACCAAATAAACCAATCCAGGTTTCATGCCCTTGCTCAAAGTCGTGCTACGAAGTTTGAGCAAGATGGAAACACTTAGTGTTGAGAAATTAGCCTTTGATGCTATAACCAGAAAAATTACCGTTACAGATCATAACAGATTAGCAATTCCTCTAGGATCTTTACGAGTCATCTAATTCAATGAGTTGAGCCCGTCTGTCAGCAGCCTTCTTCCTAACAAAAATACCCCATCTCAAAGCTGCCTTAAGCTTGAGCCAGCCCACAACAGCTTTGCCCGAGGAACTTTTTGGCTCATCATCAAAATTGCAGCTCATGTTGTTTGCAGGCATGTATGCAGATGGATTAGGGTACCCATCTTCGTGGCCATTGAAAGAAGCATGTGCATGGCTACCCATGTTAAACATACGGAGCAAATGCTGCATATCTTCATTTTCTAGCATCTCATGACTTCTAATACGTATTTCTTCCTCTGGGAAGAAGTCTTCAACTCCTCTGTAAGTAGAATTCGAAATGCTGGCAGTCTGGAACCCGTGTGTGACTGTTTGTGGCATACCAAGCATCATCCCATTTTCACTTCTTTGAAGTTGAGCTTGGTGGGGAACACTCATCAGCTGGCTTTGTAGTGAAAATGCGTTATCATCAAATTGGATAGAATTAAGATTAGTATTCTGTGATTGCATGGAGAAGCTGGTAGTTGTACCATCATGATAACCTGCAGACATATATGTAATCAGTCATTGAAAAAGTCTCGTGAGCTCACAATTTTTAAAAGGCAAAAATCTATTGAGTTAAACAGTCTATGGATTGCATTATTATCTTTACTTCTGTTTTCCCCACCGCTTTTCCTCCGCTTTGTTCAATACACTCAGCACCAATAAAAGTTTTATTCGAAGTTCCATTTCACTAAAAGTGTACAGATTCTACCCCTTCCCCAATTTTTTTTTTTTTTTTTGGTCAGGTAGCCTAGTGGCTAGAATTCACCTTATAAGGTGAATAAGTGGGGTGTCCGGGGTTCGAACCCCGGCCCCTGCATATAACAATGCATTGTCCTACCAACTGAGCTATGCTCACGGGACTACCCCTTCCCCAATTTACCTTCTTGTCATTAAAACTACTAAAGTTGGCAAATGGTATTTGGAACTCCGGGCATAGTTTATTATGCATTCAATTAGTTTTTTATGTCTCACATGATGAAATGTCAGCAGAAGAGAATAACAGTGTCACCGGACATTTTACAGGGAAATATATACCTCCAACTGTTGCTCCTGTATCAATTGAAGGTTGGCCTGTATTTACTGGATGTGGCAAACTATGGATAGAAGTCTGCTGTATTACGTTTGAATACTCATGGGAACCCATGAGAGCCTGAGGATGAGCAGGTTCCAAATTTTTATCCTGATTGTAATTTAGTAGAGACTTCCCATCATACTCAATAACGTGCATCCAATTATCATATGCTTTCTTCACCAACGTGTCTACATAAACCTACAATTTTGTATCAAGTCAACTGTGTATCTTATCTATACACATATGGTCCAGAAATAACGTTAACTATAAAACCCTGTGCCAAGTTAGGAGTGTAAAAATAATTAGCAATTTGAGACCACAAGACAGAGTCCAAGAATAAAACTAGGCAAAATAATTGTAGCCAAGCACTGAACATTGCTGTATCAAAATAGTGAAGCCAATTATGTTTATAGCTTTTAGTTTCAATATCATGAAGTGCTTGCAACAACCAGATCTCAAAGCAGAACCCAACTTTCATCATATGGTCTCAGAAGTGAGGTTAATCATGCTATGAAAGAAAGACACCAGTAGGGTCCGAATTAAAGCCTAAATATAAAATTTTCTAAGCATGTTCACTTACCTTTTGACTCTCAGAGAGAGAATCAGCTGAGTGATACTGATCGTTGGCAATTAAGCCGCTCAATTCATAAATGTGATTGAAAACAACACCCACGTTTCTTGCATCCTCAGGATAATATACATAAAGTTTTCCACTGAGAACACAGGTCTTCGCATGCTCAACAAGGATATCCCACATCTTATTTGACATGCCGCTTCCAAGAATCTACATAACAAAGATAGTTAACCCATGATCAAACATCTCACCTCCTAATGCGAGGGAAGAGTCGACATTAATAACCTAAATGTGTAAGTGTTTAGATTCTTACATTACGCAATCTCTGAGGGTCTCTGATAACAAGTCTTAGGAAGTCTTCAACATTAAATACTCCTGCTTTATTTAGCCTTTTGTGAAAGGAACCATCCTTACCAATCTTCTCCAGTCTCCAAACCTCATCATGCAAGGCAGGTGGGTAGTGTTTCTTGTATACTATATAGTCCAATGGAAATTTCGTTAAAACAAGTCTCATAGAAAGATATAACAAATGTAGACAAGTTATGAACTTACGTTCTCCACGATGATCCTTAACGGTGAAAGCTTCTGATTTGGCTTCACGAATACGCATTCCATCACAAAAACCTGAGGAAACTTTCAGCCCCAATCTGAACTTCCTACTCCTTATCCAACTAGAGTTGTCAGTAAATGAGAGCTCCCCCAGTGTTCCTACACCATCCTTTAGTATGACTTGCAGATCGCCAGACAGAAGAGGCCTTTTTCCTTCCCGTTCTTTCACAATGTGACTCTCAAACTCTTCTTCGCTCCAAATTTCATCATCCTCATTATTGAAATCCCCCTCAAGAACAAATACATCTAGTTTGGCACATGACTCTGGACCTGACGTGACAATATGGCCTGTGTTTGCATCAACCAAAACAATATGTATGGCTGCCCCTTGCTCACCCTCTACTTTCCCGCCAGTAAAAAGGGGAAGGGATAGTCTGGTCTTGAAGTGCAATTGTAAATTATTGTCATCAGGGCCTTCTATGCGTTTTGGAGAAGATCTGAATTTTAATTAGAGTATTAGAAAAACTGAGTGTAGATACTACTACTACTACATCTAGTACAAAGAATTGTGATAATATAAGCTGAAATAAACACTCCAATCACCAAATAAAATAGATTGCAGGGTCACATTTCAGTCCAAATTCACAGAAGTTGACTAATGAGATATTGCACCAAGCCAAAGTGATGTTGGGAGGTGTGGATAATTAGGCCTGGACTTTTAATTCCAACCAAAAAATTATGCCGACTAAGCCAACAAGACAAACCTATCGACCCTGACTCATTTTGACACCCCTGTATAATTAAACATGGTAAGGGAACAAAGATTATACCTCCCATTAAGCTTGGTGGGACCTAGTTTTGCCAAAGCACGCTCCACTTCTTCACTAACCTGTTATGCAGTAAGCAAGAAAAGTAAGAAATATGACACATAGCATAACATTATTATGCCAAGTAACATAGATTCACTTCAATTACAAAGATGCATCATAAATTTACATTTGACAGCACTCTGAGATACAGACTTTCAGGACTACTTACTCCAGAAAGCCTCTCATGGGGGAAAAAACCTTAGCATTTTTTGTTTGAATGTGTGGTCACTAAATTCCTATTCAATTATATCTAAGTCTCACTCAGTTCAAGCCAAGACCTACCAGGCTAAAAGACAATAAAATTTAGCTATCAGATGCAAGTGATATCTTAAGGCTTAAAGTAAAGGTGCATTTGTTTTAGCTTAAAAAAATGATTTTGTTTTAAAAAAATCTAGAGATTTTAGAGAAAAGCTAAAGCTGATTTCCGTTTGTTTACTATCATAAAAATCAGTTTTTTAAAATTTAAAGCTCTTACACTTGAGTTCGTGTTTAAAAAATATATTATATTTTTGAAAAGCTACTAGAAATAGCTTTTTGAGGTTAAAAATAGATTTTTTTTAAAACAGAAACGGCCCCTAAACTATGGAACAAATGAATTAAACAAAAATATAACAAACAGGTAATTATGATATTAAGAATTAATACCACAATGAAGTGAATTTTCTTACAACTCTGCGTAGAATAGGTTCAAGTGATGAACACAGTTTCTGCATACTATCCACCTTCAGGGCTTCAACAATCACACTGAAAAAAATATAAAAAATAAAAGCATTTGTTAACAAGTTTAAGACAACAAAATGTTTAACATTATTAATTATTAATTAAGCCAAAGTTAATAGGTATTAACCTAGCTAAAGCAGGTCGTTTCCGATCAGGCTGACCATCTTCAGCAGAAGTGGAATCCAAACTTCTCTTCTCCGCCCTAGCTACATGATGATCAACGTACCTTCCGTGCATTCTGCTAATTCCTTGTTTGGTTCCTCAAACTAAATTATAAAAACTAGCACAAGTGTTGTGTGTAGGTTTTAAGTTATTATAAATTTGAACTGTTGAATTTGACTGAAAAATAGTAATAGTAATGAAAAGCGAAAAAATGTAAGTACAGTTGGTGTGATTTTTGGTTGGTTTTGTAAGCAGCCAAACAGGATGTGACGAAAATGGAAGGAAAAGGTGAAAATAATACGGAATCTAGGAAGTTTCGGAGAAGCGTCACTGAATTTACGGTTATGGTCCCAAACAAAGACTTACGCGCTTTTTTGTCACACGTCGCGCCACCATAAAGTAAACCGGAACATATTCATCGTTGGATTTAGAATCTTTATTGTACCACGTGGTTTGATTCCCTAAGTCAGGTCCCACGTTTAAATCTACTAATAACACTGTTTTTTTTAAAGACTGTTCTATGTTAATATTGTTAAAAAAAATGTTATTATGCAATGACCCTTCTAGATCTAGGAAGATGGTTTGTTGTGTTGATATTTGTTGTGCAGAGGGGTTGGATTCTTAGTCGTCAATCATTTTGATGTGAGTCATTCTCCATTTGAGGCGGTATATATGTACATGCTCCGACGTTTAAATCAGAGAGGGTTTAAGAAAGTGTGCTAATTAATAAAGAGTGAGATACATGATTGAATGTTGTGTATTAATATTTGTAGTAATTTAAAATTTCGTTGGAAAATAAACAAAGTTTAATTACGAATTGTTTCTGAATCAAACTCAAAGTTATTAACAATTATTTAGTAATCATTTTAACTTAATCACTCGATGTTTAAACTCATTTCAAATGTTACTGTTTTTCTTCTTTTACCTTTTTTGGGTAGTATTTTTATTTAATTTTAAATAAGTACAAATACTTGTTTTCAGGTTCTATACGATTATAAGACCATTCTCCCCTAAATAAAAAAAACATAGTAAGTAAGACCATTATTCATGCCATGTTTTTTTTAAAGAGTGTTTTTTTTTTCTTAAAACGCGTTCTTAATTTTCTTTGGTTACAAAAAGCGTTCGTAAATTTAATAACACGCTATCGCATTGAGGTGTTAAGGGTTACATGATAGTACATCAAACTAAATTAAAAAAAAAAAAAGGATAGAATTGTCTGTAATTTTATTAGAGTGTGTATTTTGTCGAGAGTTGTATATGAATATGAGACAGGACAAAGAGTACGGCGGTCGTAGCCTTTAAAAAATAAGTCTAAAATTTGAGTCTTAAAATAAGTAAAAATTAGGGGTTTATTCAGTTCAAAACAAAAAACAATACTTAAATTTTAAAGAGAGGTGTTGGATGTTGATGCATATTATCTTTTGAAATTGAAAGTATTGCAATTATCAGTAAATTCCCATTTAGAAATTCTCGTAGAAATTATTTTGTATGAACATTTGTATATTAAATAAAAAAAATCAATGTTTTTTTTATGAAGTTTGATATTTTTATGTGGTTATTTCTTAAAGTAATAAAAAAATTATCATCTTCAAACAAATTATTTTCACACTTTGAGAATTCAATTTTTTTTTTATACTTATTAGTTAGGGCCGAAATTGCATGCTTACTCTAGACCACCAAAATCTCAGAAACGCACCAGATTTTGTGTTGGATTTAATTTATATACATCGGGAGTGTAATTTTTTCTTTACGTATGTTATAGGTTCACAAGTGCACAGAAATATTGGTTTTAGTATAAAAGATATCGAATCTCACAAAAAATCAATGTCAAGTACCGTATCTATTGTCATGATGTTTATCTAAGACGATGCTAATTAATTTGGTTGCAAAATTGGGAACATAAGTTGTTTTTAATTACTTTTGATGATGAGAGACAAGAATATAATTCGCGTTGACGGTGAATACTTGTTAAGTTATATTTTATTATTATAACAGGAAAATATTTTCGCTCGGAAAAAAGGTTCAATTAAAGAGGTCGCCCGCTTTCGCGTATACGACTCTGAATTTTGACTTTGTAATCTATTTGACCGCTTTCACGCGTAACCTTACAACTTCAAAACTTCCTTCCTCAAAAACAGAAAAAAAAAAAAAAAAAAACTTCAAAACTTCCTTTGAAAGATAATCAATTTGTGCCTGAAAAGTTATTTTTAGTAGAAATTTGATTTAAAGGTCGCGTTTGCTCTCGCAATACCAGTATCATATTTTAAACTCACAGACGTCCGCTTCACGTGTCCGGCTACAAGTTTAAAATAGTGTTTTTGAAAATCAGTAATATCTAAATTAATTAAAAAAACGTTATCGCTGAGTTTTGAAATTAACTTCTGAATTTTCTATGTCAGATACAATTTTCACTCTTTCAAAAAGAAATCAATATCACTTTATTTCAGCTTTCACTGTAAATATTTATCGTTAAAATTCAAAATCTTCAAACTTAAACATAAGTCCGGTTACAACTTCTAATCATACAACTGAACAAAGTATTATTGATACGATGGTCATAATATTCCAAACTCTATAAAAATCTCCTCGACATAGTGGAATGAATAATGATGTAAACCTATTTTTAATGAATTCATATAAACAAAGGGAAAAAGGACAGAACCTCTGAAAAGTTGGAAACTTTAAATAATGGAGAAATAAACCACGGCAAGCATGAACGTGATAATTAAAAAAGAACAGCACCAGCCAGGCAAAAAGACAGCAGCGGTTAAAAGAACACAATCAGCAACAGTAACCGAATTCAATCAACAATGAAATTATGGAAGTGGAAAGATACCATGCTAGCTAATGATATCACTGAGTAGAATTCAGCATTAATACATGCATGTGCTATACTGGAAACGATATTCATCCCTATGATAGTTGTTGTGTCTTCTTTATCTCTACCTGTCTGCATTTTTCAGAATAAATTTCAGAAAATATAGTCTTGACATGTTGATATTGGACAATGAATATGACAAAAGAATGAGTAACATGTCACAATTTGTTCTGTTTTTCCTTCTTGATTTAAATTTAGTTGAATTATTTAGAAAATATTAATATATTGTGGCAAATTTGTGTATTTTAATTGTTTGTTAGTGTATTTGTCAACAAAAAAATATTGTTTGTTAGTGTAAAATTCTTTAACAGTATACAACCTTTAACCTCATAATTTAAAATGTGCAAAATAGGATGGAGAGGAGAATAAATCTTATATGCCATTGTTTGGATAATTTCTGATGAAATTAAATAAAGTATTCCATTGTTAGACACATGTTCATGCGTTTAAGTGCCGAAGAACATGATTTGGACATCACAATATAGTATCTGACAAATACTCTGAGATGGTCGCTAAGAAAGTATATCACAACAATATATATCCGAGTCATACTCTGGGATGGTCGCTAAATAAGTATATCACAACAATATAGTATCCGAGACATAC
>Ga0315913_1001554_pt1 | contig 25581 bp, 11 predicted proteins | sample MpolsnodulesMG_FD_207736 | JGI IMG/M metagenome (GOLD analysis project Ga0315913, IMG submission 207736) | Medicago polymorpha root nodule microbial communities from Los Angeles, California, United States - small nodules | ecosystem: Host-associated > Plants > Roots > Nodule | place: USA...
CAGCACTCACAACAATTGCTCAAAAGCAACTAAGATTTTACTGTCTTTCTAAATTGATTTTCTATTAATTTTGAAACTATGTGACCCTCTACTAGAAGTAAAACATCTTTGTTTGAGCACTTTCCTACAGTTGTACCAAAATGGCCCAAAGATCACAAACAACTATACATAAACAAGAAATAAGAAATAAAGACGATTTCCAATTAACATGATTTGGCTCAGTGTTCTGATACGTGTATTATCGTATTATATAACCATCATATATGATTCGCAGACTAAATTTTCTATAATCTATATTCAAACAAACACATGCAGTGAAATTCATCATCGAATGACTAATTGCAAAGAAATTGAAGAACTTGACAAGAAGTAATATCAAGGACAACACAATGAATACGAAATTCAGTAACTACCAAGTAAGCCTCCTTGAACAGCCAACAGTGTTATGTTAACCTCCACAGCACAAACAAGGATTAAATTAAACTATGTGACGGTTAGGAACCACGTTAAAAAAAGCTCGTAAACGCACTATTAATGCAAAGCTCGAAATGTAGCTTTAGAAATTTCACGGACACACAACGTGACATGTGAAATATAAAGTAAATGTGAACCCAAATTCCAAACAAGCTATAAACAAAGGTATCAATCTCAATTTTACATTCTATTAAGCAACTATAATAGACTTGTAATCACTACAGCAAAAACCTAGAAACTGCAGTTAATCAGAGCATTGCTCTTAACACACAATAGTTTTTTTAATCCTCAACAAGCAACCAACAACCAAACCAGTATGCCAACTTTGACATATATCAAAAAGGCTACAAAAACAAAAGCCATAGAAGCATCATTATTTCATGACTAACAAAATTGAAGCATATTTGTGAGTAAAAAGACTTGTAATCTAACCTCTACACCCTCCCATTCGTATTCCCACATCACAGAAAAATCACCTCCGTTTGGCGCAGTACACATAGATCAACGCAGCTGCACCAAAAACAGCTACAGTAGTTCCTGCTCCCGCTGCTACAATTGGCCACTGCAGCTTAAAATCCTTCTCTTCAACATGTATCCCATTTATCTCTCTATCGACAATCTCAGCAGCTTTTTCATTCAGTGACTTGATCAACTTCTCGGCCTCTCCTACTTCCTCACGCAATTGAACAATTTTTGATTCAAAACCCTTTGCTTTCTCCTCAGATTCTCTAAGTGCCTTCTCCAAACTCAGTTTCTCATTCAACCAATCCCCTGCCTCATCTTTCTTCTCAGCACCAACCTTCTCCAATTCCTCAACCTTGTTTCTAAAACCATCAATTTCCCTATCCTTCTCACCAATAGTATCCCTCAGTTCCTCCTCAACCCTAATCCTCTTATTCCTCTCCTCAATCTCCTTCATCTCAAGAACACCAATTCTCTTCTCCAAATCCTTCACCCTCGCCTCACTCTCCGCTTTCACCTTCTTCAACCCCTCCACTTCCTTCACCAATTCCTCAACCTTACCCTCCTTCTCCTTCAAAACCTCCTTCAAACCCTCAGCCTCCTTCTTCATCTCCTCCCCAGCACTCATATCTGTAATCATATCATGCTGCATCCTCGCAATCTGCGTCTCAAGATCCGCCGCCCTAGCCGCAATAACCTCAGCCGCCTTGGCCGAATCCTGTGACTTCTCAACCACATCACGCATCTCTTCAATCTTCTCCCGCATCTCCTCACCCTTACTCCTCAGTTCTTCCATCTCCAGCGTCAACTTCTTGATTTCCTCCTTCTTCTCGTTATTCTCTTGCACCAATTCATCTCTCTCCTTCTCCAACGCCGAGATCTTTGTCACCGATTGATCCTCATACTGATCATCAACAACACCGTTTGAAACACCGTCATCCGCCATTGTTAATTCTGCAAATAAAACAACAAAAATCGAAAAAATCAAAATCTGTTAAAAATCAACAAATCGAAATCCATGAAAGAAATTGCAAACAAAAAAAAAATGAAGAATTAGTGAATAAATTGAAATGCAAAAGTATGAGCGAGTCAAGAGTGAAACCGTAAGAGTGAGTGAAGCGAGAAAATGGAGTTGAGAATTTTCTGAGTGAATTTTCCGGGAAAGTGTGATAGAGAAAAGATAACCTTAGATTTATGAAAGGTGTAGAAATGCGATGGATTAGGGTTTTGTGAGAGAGAGTGAAAATGAAAATGTCTTTCAGTTTCCACTTTAATTTTCTTTTTTGTTTTTGTTCAAAAAAAACTTTTCTTTTTTGTTTATGATGAAAATGAAAAATTAGAGTTTCTTTTTATTTATGCTTTTTCAGAAAAAGGTAACGGTTCAGATTCGAAATGCTGTTCTACGTGAATGGTGGTGTCGTTTTCGATCGGGTATGGTGTGGGTTAATGGGTTTTTCCTTTTTTGTCTACCGTTTTGATTTTCTGTACACAGTATATTAATTAATTTGTAATTAGAATGACATTATTTTTTGTTGCTAATGATCACAATTGCAAATATTCCTTTTTGAGCTGGTCAAACGTATTTTTCTATAAAGTGCAACAGATATATTAAGAACAAAATAACTCCTATTTTAATGTCCAATCATCTTTAAAAAAAAATATCTATTAATTTTTTTTTGTTGCTAAAGAAAAATATGTGAGACGGGATATTAGACCAGAAAGAAAAAAAAATACCACCTAGAATAAGGTGACTAGTTTTTATATATACAAAAATATATTATTTTGTACTGTTTTATATATCTAGATTGATAGAATGACTAACTTGATCTTTAAAAAAAAAAGAATATCTAGTTGCTCAACTTTGTGTAATGAGAAGAACCATTTTGAAAGAGAAATGATATTCGAACATCAATTTTGTGACAATTTTCTCTCTCATACTCACATTATTTTTACTTTATCTCTTTCTCTATTGCTTTGGTTTTCGTGCAAATACTTACTTTTTTCTTTGTAAATTATGGTCATCACAAAAGTTGTCAACCAAATAGTTGTTCAAATAACACTCCTCTGAAGAAGTATCTTTAAAGCAAAGGGACCCGATTAATACAAGTCTCAAAAGTTCTAGACCATTTTGAGAATTCATTCAAAAGTTACATATGCTGTGAATCAACACTTATAAATTTGAAAGTTTGATTCCCCCGATCACGATTACAATTTGAATGTGCATGAATTCAACTTAAAAGAACAATGGCTGATATAACTATTGTTGTGAACACATCAATTCCATGTGTTAAAGCTGGTCATGATTAGGGACATCAATTGCTACTTGAAAATGAGGATCCATACGATGGCATACTTCCACATTGGATCTCCATAGATACGGTGTTTTTTCTGCGACGATAAAATAATTAGATTCTTCTTCTTAATTGGTTACATCTATATTCTTCAAGTATTTTCATTTTGATCTGAATTATACCTCAATGATGGTCGTGTAAGTTGCTTGATGCTAGGTACTCGCATGTACTAATGCTCAAGTTAGTAAATGATTGAAGAGAATGAAGAACCCACCACACAAAAGGAAACGTGAGAGAGAAAGAAATCAATAGTGATACATAGACCTCCTTATATGCACTACAAGACAAAATAAAAATCGGTTGGGCATTGACACGTGTCGCAATCGGCCATTACCGCCATCTCATTTGGTGGTAATGGACCACTACAATACCAAAAAAAAAAGTGAAAGTGGGTCATTTATGTCATTATTTCTTATAGTGGGTCAGAAGTGGAATTATTTCGGAAAACTGGGTCAGGAAAAAAAATCAGTTTTTCGCAGGAAACTCAAAGAAATTAGGACTCTTGAAAAAAAAATACAAATTGAATCTTTTTTTTCTTTCTATTTTGTTATATTAATCTATCTGGAATTTGACATAAAATGTTCTCAAAAAATTCAATATTAACCGGTGGAAAAGTGTTCGGGACACAAATTAAAAAAAGTTAAAAATATAACAATTTCATTGAAAACAACAAGTTTTTGATTTTTAAAAAGTTAAATACTTCACTTTTTTATAATTCCAATACAGTTTTCTTATCTAGTGCAAGGGAGATAGTTAGAATTTCCAAAAAATTGTTGTGAATTCGTTGAAAAACCACACCAATAACAAACTTGATGTGTGGAGCAAGTGATAATCAAGCAACAAAAAACAAAGTGTATTGAACAATTATAAACACAAGTCAAAATTAGAAAACAGCGAGAGAAAGAAAAGAGAGAACACAAAAGAATTTGTTTACCCAGTTCGGTCTAAATTGACCTAGTCTGGGGGAGAAAGTAGTCTTCCGTTTCACTATAATGATGAGTAACTTTACAAAAGAGATATCAATGGGTTACAAGAATAAGTCTCCCGCCTAATTCTACTCAAAGCCCCAATCTCTTCCCGTGACCAAGAGACTCAATCCTAATAGTTTTTCTCAAGGTGAATCAACCCTCAAAACCTAGTGTTTGTTGCCAAGAGAAAAACTCTATACAAACCCTAGTTTTGTTGTTGTCTTTCTAAACCCTTGTTTCAACCCCCTCTATCTTAAGGTTTACTCTGATACAAAACCTATATTTATAGTAAAAGTAACCCCATAAAATTGGAACAAATCTGGTCCAAAAATATGTTTCTGAAAAATATTGTTACGACATATCGGGCCCCGAATTCCTAAATTTGGACCCCGATTTTGACAGTTTTAGCAAACTTCAATTTGGCACTCCAAACTCTAATTTTGAGTCACTTCTAGGACAAAAATAAAACTGAATTGTGACAAATAGTTCTCCAACTAAACTAAACCAAACTAGTTCAATTCATAAACTGGTAGTTACAGTTGTGTTTAACTATTCAATTCAGGCTTCAGATTTTTTTTTTGAATAGTCCTACTAATGATGCATAGTGTGTATTTATGAGTTGTGACTAGTGAGGCTTGTTGATACATTACGAGATATGATACTCCAAAATTAATGGAGACTGTGTGACACTTACTGGCACTGTTCCAGCTAGCTAGTAGCAGAAAAGTTTGCATTTGCAAGCTGTAGTGGATATGGGTTTCCGCAAAGTGTGCTGAAATAGGATAGCCAGGGTGTTTGTATTGGCTATCCAATCTCCAATTCTCCATAATAACAGTATAGTGACTGTTGTACTATTACATTGCTCTGACCTACCTAGCTGGGTTCTATCATTCTATTCTATCTTATATATTTAAATTCATTGATTCATTCGGATCTTGTGTACTAAATTTACTTGCACCTCTTTAATTCTTTTCGTACCTCTTGCTTTATTTTTTAGTTTTACTTCTCCTCGGATCACAAATGTGGCATAGCTTGGTTATAGCTAAATAGCTTGTCTATATGCTATTCATCCTCAGTATGTGACTGTGTCAGCAGAGAATTTATGCACTCTTGCTAAGTTTGTGGCTCTTCTCATTATTTGCAACTTATCACCTATCTTGAAATACACACAATGCAATCAAGATCATTTCGATGAGATAATATATAAATTTTTCTTTTTTACTTTAAGTATTGGTCTTAGTTTGAGTTTTAGAACCCGATTGGTTGTGCATTTTTATCGCCAAACACATACTTTATGTCTGCTTTCGCTGCGATTTACAAAAGCTTCCAAACCAAGCTTTTGTGGCAATGTGGCTTTTCACTGCACGAATGGCAAACACACCGCTAAAAACAAACACACGCTTAATCTTAAAATGTGTTTGCGTTGAATTTTTTTCGTCACTCTTATACCAAGCTTTGTCGTTCATATAATTCTATTTGGTTAAAGAAATTAGTCTCTGGAGATATACCAAAAGAGAAATAGCACAATGTAAGATATTTAAGAGTCATCATCAATCTATATAGTTGTGCATAAAGATTCTAATCATACTTAAAGAGAAATGTATATTTGAATTCTCTACATTTCTTGTCATACGGTGTTGGGTCAAGTCCCACAACGAGATCAATACTCATTTAAGCAAAAATTCGTCAAGAGAGAGTGTTTGGCGTGTATGTGATTGTGTTATGTTGTAAAAACAAAACAACCTTAAATTTTGACCTAAATGCAAAAAATGCAAAGTTTTTTACTTTAAAGAATCCAAATCCGAAAAAATACTCACAATGTAAGATACTAGTCATCGATCATTCATGGGTGGATACAATGATTTTGTCATAATTTCAATGTAGGATGATTTAATTAAATTGTGGAAAATCAAAAGACAAGAAATCATGTAAACTTCATAATTCTTCGAGATGGGTGGGGATCCTTTCATTTTGAAAGAGAAAAAAAACATGAGGGGTCATGTTTTTAATCTCCATTATCTAATATACTATCTCTCATGAACAAAGGTTGAGTTGAGATTCAAAATGACCAAAATGGAAAATGAGAGAATCAATTCCCCTTGAAGATGCTTGCAATCTCTTCTATTTTTTTCTCTTTTGAGTAATTAACATCCCAAGTCCAAGTTATTGTGTTGGTAGTGGCTAACAGCCAAAAAGTCAAACAACTCCTATTCCAAAATCACCACCAAAACAAAGTTTTCACCAACAAAAAATAAAGAGAAAGGGACCAATGACAACATGTGTGAGTAATTTATGTGCCATGTTACTTTTGAAAATGTGTCTGATCTCAATCAAGATTTTTGGATCCAATTGGCTGGCCCACCACCAGACCAAGATGAAAAATCTCCACCAAAACCCACATACATCAGCAACAACAGAGGACACATCATAATAATACCATGAACTTTCACCCATTCTAACTTCACTCCAAAGATCACAAAATTGATTCCTATAAAATTTTCCTAAATCTCGTAACTACAATTGTGTGATGCAATACCATGTTACCTACTCAAACCTCTTTTTGCCTAGAAAACAAGATGATAAACAATCAAAGAAACATAAATATAAAGTCACAAAAACATGTCGTCAAATAAAATTAAAACTTCAAAAAAAGGATTTAGACCCAAAAAGAAAATTTTAAACTTGAAATAAAAAAAAATCTAAGAAATGGGAAATATTTTTCTTGATCCCAATTAACCAAAAGTACAACTAAAAAACCCAAAAAAAAATTAAAAAAAAAATCTAAATAAACTAATGAGTCTATGAAAAAATTAACAAAGAAAAAAAAAACAAAAGAACCTCTCTAACCTAAGGAATTCCTTCCATATTGATATGATGGATTGATGATTGAAGATGTTGAAATTGATGAAGAAATCATTTATATCAACCTCCAAGTTTAGTCTTGTCCTTCTCCAACTTTTCAAAGAAACCAGTAAGAGCTTTCAAAGCTTTGACTTGATACTGTAAAGCAACAATATAGCCAGCAGTTTCATCAAAAAGCTTGTCCACACCAAAAGACTCACCATTAGGTACAATCCTCTGCAATGCATGAATCTTTCTCTCTACTTCTTCCCTATCATCACTACCTTCTTCATCTTCTTCTTTTTCTTCCTTTTCTTTCTCCTCAACAGCACAATCATTCATAGCAACTTCTTTTATCAACATCTTTTCCTTGCTACCACCACCACCTTCTGTGCACCGTCTTCGGCTTCGCCGTAAAACATGCAGAGACTTTTGAACACCTTGAGTAGTAGTAGCAGTAGTAGTAGTGTTCATGTTTTTGTTGAGAAATGTTGGTATGATTCTGTTTCTCTCTTCTTCCATGGATTATATGTATATATATATAATATAATATAATATATATATAATATGTAACGTTACTTAGTAGTAGTAATAATAATATTGTTGTGAGTGAGGGTTAATTATGAATGAATGTTGAGAGTTATATGATAGGAATGAGGGTGCTAATGCTATATTGAAGGGTGAGGGAAGGAGAGGGAGAAGAGGAAGATGTTAAATTATTGTTGAGGTCTAGAAATGTCAATGCCAACGAAGCTGGTCCCACTGGTTTTGGACTCACAATATTACAAAGAAGAAACACCCAAGTTTTTTTTGGATTAATTCAAGTTATGTGTTTATGTGATATCATATATTTATGGGCTATTACTTTCACGCTCCACAACAAGGGCGTCTTCACTTTTTTCACCTTTGCTTTGTAAAATTTTTTTTTTTTGTTTTCATGTAATAATAATAATATTAATAATCAAAATGCAATTGAAGCACATGCTTAGAAAACTAGCTACCTAGGTCTGTGTTTTGTTGACAACAGCTATATTAGATGCTGTTATATGTATGCTGTCAAAAAAGATTTTACTGTATATTAAGAGTTTCACATTGCATTTATAAGGAGTAGATTGTCTTCATCTTATTTTATATATATTACAAATTGATTTTGAAGGGGTTGGGTTAGACAAAATTCAAATTTAAATATGGTATTAAGGTTTATTTAAGATATATTATGTTACTACTATTATGCTTTAAATGTTCAATCTTGGATATGATCGACCTCATGAAATAGATTAGCAACACACTTTAAGTTTGTGGAAGGAATGCAAAATCACATTTATCAAATTGGCAATATTTTCCCACTTTATAAACTAATCTTTTGAATTGGATTTCCACTTTGGACTTATGTTTCAAACAAACAAGTTAGTCATAAATCGACTATTAGTCTTGTAGTTGGTCCAAAAGATTGAAGTCGTGGAAATACTAATCTTTTATACATAAAAATTGTAGCAAGTGATAATAATAATAATAATAAGGGTCTTGTTAACAACTGTCATGTGCCCTCATGACATTTGTTAAGAATACACAAATAGAAATAATTGATGAATTTTAAGTAGAAAAAGTTATATGTTAAAGTTTCAATGCATTGAATGCACAATTTCCAAGACAACATTTCTTCTTTAGTCTTCTTATCATGTGCCCTCAAGGCACTTGTTAACATTTCTCTAATGTTGTGAATTCGATGAAAAATCACACCAATAACAAACTTGATGTGTGAAGCAAGTGATAACCAGACAACTAAAACAAAGTGTATGGAACAATTATAAACACAAGCCAAAAGTAGAAAACAGCGAGAGAGAAAAGAATGGAAAACACAAGAATTTGTTGACCCAGTTCGGTCCAAACTGACCTAGTCTGGGGGAGAGAGCAGCCCTCCGTTCCACTATAATGATGAGAACTTTACAAAAGAGATATCAATGGGTTACAAAAATAAGTCTCCCGCCTAATTCTACCCAAAGTCTCAATCTCTTCCCGTGACCAAGAGACTCAATCCTAATAGTGTTTTCCAAGATGAATCAACCATCAAACCCTAGTGTTTGTTGCCAAGAGACAACCCCTAGTTTTGTTGTTGCCTTTCTAAACCCTTGTTTCAGCCCCCTCTATCTCCTGGTTTACTCTGATACAAAGTCTATATTTATAGTAAAAGTAACCCTCATAAAATTGTAACAAATCTGGCACAAAAATACGTTTCTGAAAAATATTGTTACGCAAAATCGGGCCCTGGATTCCTCCATTCGGGCGTCAATTTTTCACGAACCAAACTGCTTTCAAAGACAGCCAAAATCGGGCCTCGATTTTGCACTTCCAGCAAACATCAATTTTGCACTCCAAACTCCAATTTTGAGTCACTTTCACAACACCTAATAATAATATTAATTTGAATTTACATTCACGAAATCATGTAGTCCTTGGTGTTAACCATCATATCATATTAAGATTCAAAGACTCATGTCAACTATGCCTTTATAATTATTTTGGTTCATATATATTTGATAGTTCGGATCACTTCACTATGTCAAATTCGTGATTCTTCAATAACAAAGAATTTACTAAACTCATAGCAATGTACAACTTCCAACTATCCAATCAATATTTTCTTAATGACCGTAATTAATGTAGATTTCATTATTTTATATACGTGGATTACATTTCATTCCAAAAAAATTAAGAGACCCACGTGAATTTCAATTTCCTATATGGTGAGACACAGTGAAGTAGTCCATATGAATTTTATGTGTAAATGAGATGATATCATCCACTTGGTAAATGTAGAGATTAGTCTCTAATCAATCAAAATCAAACGAGAGGCAAAGAATCACCAACTACGTTAGTTTATACTTATAGCACACATTAGATATTTATGGTCAATTTTTTTGTAGTAAATGTGGTTTGAACCCTGAACCTTATATATATATATATATATATATATATATCATGCATTGTTCCTATCAAATTTCTTTTGTGATGACCGTTGTTTAAACCCTAAACCTTACATATATATTATGCATTGTTCTTATCAACTGAGTTAAACTCACGCGCTAAATGCATTCAAACTCCATAAATATTTATGATCAATAGTAGGTTGTAAGGATCCTTAGCTAGTAAGAATAAGATTGAATCAAATGTAGGTTTATAGATAAGAAGCAAACGCGCATGTAGAATGGTGGATATATGGATAGGTAAATAAAGTGAAAGTACCATAATATAAAGTCTATAAAATCTGACTGAAAAATATAACCCCGTTAAGAGCAGTACTACTGATTTATGAGCTGTGGAGTTGAGATGTGAGGGCATAAAAAATGGTCCCACAAAACACAAAACAAAAGGGAGAAAGCACATGTGCTCACATGAATTCCTTGAACCTAACACCCACCCATGTGCTCCTCCACTCTCTTCTTCTCTTTCATTCATATTTATAAATTAAAATTTAATTATGTAATGTGCTAGCTTAGCTATATAATTTGTCAAAGAAACAAAAAAAAAAAACTTAGCTCCATGATATGCATCACTATCCTTCGTATGAATGCCACGTATTTGCTTTCTAGTGACCCCATCTTGAGCCCCACAAAACCCTCCCTAACCCTTTTAGGCCAAATTAATCATGCAAAAATGCTACAATCATGTCAAACCCTACCCATGTCAAATTAACAAGTTGGGAATTTAAGGAAATCAAATACACTTTGCATAACTAATTTAGGACAAGTTGGTTTTTTGAATAGGGAAGTTGCGGTCTCATTTATAACTGTCATTTAAAAATTCATAAATATATGTTACTCGCATAATTATAAAAGTGAAAACAAAAGCATCATGAGTCATGACTATGGTAATGTAATTTATTAGAGGATTCAATATACAGAATCGATAATAGTATTTGCCTGTAAAAATTCGATTATAATAAATGAAAGTCTTTAAGTGTCTTGAATGAAAATCTTTTCATGGGTAAAAAAATTATTGCAATAAACATTCTCACATTTTGGTTTTTTATATGTTCCCTTATTAGAATTGATCATATTCGAAAAAATGTTAAACAATAAATTTTAGCATCTCATTTAGTCCAAATTAAAACATTGATTCATTATATTCTGAGAGTCTTACTCATTGTATTAGACTCAACCCATTTGTTAATAAACATTCTCATATTAATATTAATAGTAGTAGTAACATGTTTTTACTAGTTTATACGACATTTTTCTTATGTTACTTCAAATGTAATCTAATAGTTTGTTCACTGTTACTTATCAAATTAAGTCATACGTTATTGTCTACTTTTTGCAAATAGTCATAATATACATAAATGTTAATTTTCATAAACGGACGGTTTAAAATGTTTTACGGTGTCAACAAACCACAACCATTCATATCATCTACTTTATCATATCACTTGAAAACAATTACGAATATTCTCCCTCAACAAATGAAATGCATCAAATTGCATAGCATAGATGCAAACATCATTCAAGAGATTCACCAAACTCTTTTATTATAGCTGATATGTCTAAGAGAGAGATGATAAAGTATTGTGTGACGTATTTGCAAAGATACTCCAACATTCAAGTCAGTCATTACTTAAAGAGTTTTGAGTATGCACCCTTTTTTTATCGATAGACAACTCCTTCTATAGGCGGTTAAAGCTGCAATATAGGCATACATGCATTTTTCCAACACGTTATCCGGATAACCGTGTGACTATAATCAGAGTGTTCAGATTAACTCCGAATTGTTTTTCCTCTGTCTCGCGGCCTCATGTTGGCATTGGTAGTCCAACTACGGAGTAACTTTTTTCTTTAGGATGTGTAAGATCAAAATGTATGATTAAGATGCAGTGCAAAGATTAACAACATAGTGATGTTGTTACTCCACTAAACTAATTTCCTAGAGATTGGAATGAGCAGCTTTGATCTCCCACATTTAGTGATGGTGGCCCTTGAAGAGTGTGGTGGATAATCAGAGAAGGGAGGTGGTGGTGTTTCCAAGAAGGAAACCAATCGGCGGATTGGGTCATTGGGATTGTATAGAGAGATTTTGTTGTGTTGGGCATATGGGACTCCATGTGCTCAGTCCCACTCGGATCCCTTTGTTTTTGTCACATTCACACACTACATACACATACACTCCCACTTTTATTTTATTCTACACCATTCAATTTTCCCAATACTCAATTTTAAAATAATAATAAAAACTCTTTTTCTTTTTTCTGATGCTTAATTGGGATCCGTACCAACATTTCTTGTACGAAATCATACTATGGGACTTTTATTTATATACTCTTATAATTGAAGAAAGAGCTTATACATATATATAATTCCAATATATCTAATCTTATTTCAAATGTGTGGAGTGTGTAGTGCGTCTTCACATTTTAGAGCAGACCTTGTTTTCATCTTCATCTTTTCATCCTTTCTATTGTTTGGACATATCAAGATATCATACAAAAAAATTTGAAAAACTCACATGGTAGGCCTCTACTCATGCATAATGACATTTTCTATTTTTTTTGTCCCACCATATATGAGTAGATAAACAACAAAATTAACACTTTTAATTATGATTGTTAATATTAAATAACTTGCTTAATCACAAAGTAATTGATGACAACTCAACATTGAATTAGTAGTAATTATCTTTGATTAAAAAAAATTAATATGTAACTAGTGACAGTATGTTCAAATAAGAAAAGGGGGTATTTGTAATTGTTTGTAACAATGTAAAAAAATTGAAAAACAAAAGCATGCAACTAGCAGGTGAAGAATATTCACACTTGTCCGTGTAGATGAAGGAAATAGTATTATTTCCCAACCTGTTTAACTTAATGTTCAGCACATGAACTGACCAAAGTCTTTTAATCTGTGAGCCCCGCTGTCTGCAGTTTGCAGCTATGGTGCTTGCATATGCAGTAAATGCCAAAAACATATCATCAAACAACCTTATTCAAATACATTATATCTCAATCTCAACTGTGTTTCATCATTGACCAAGTGGTTGAATGTGTTAATAAACTTTAGTTAAGGTGAAATATGTCGAAAACACACTTTAATTTTGACCCAACTCTGAATTATCAGGGTCATTTTTTCTATTGATCACATGGTTAAGACAAAAAAAGTGTTTCAACATTAGTATTTTGCTCTTTGATTTTCTTAAAATGTTAGGTTAATGGAAAATGTTTTTTTTTTCTCATAAAAAAAGTGTAAATATTTTGCATTAATGCAAATAAGAAAACAATACATGTTAGAGCTAGCCAAGTATCATGTGAGTTTTTAAGCTATATGCCTTTTTTTATTATGTTAGCTACAATAGTAGGCCGCCGGCCTGGGTATATACAAAGCATAATTTTCTATAAACTCATAACGTGGTAGGACTAGTGTTTCTTTGCATAATACTTTTCACAGTGATGAATTTAATTCCATTAAAATGAGAAGTGTATTTAAAAGGAAAAGCACTTAATTGCAACCCTTGTGACATTTTGGAAGCCACCCTCTACAAAGAAGATGATCTTATCTTGTACTATGTGGTGGCTTGAGTTTACTTGAGGCCGCGCAAGTGACATCAATCATCCACATGATAAGGCCAATGTAGCTTAGATTTGGATTTCGGGTACTTTTATACAACCGCGTTATACAATCACGCAGTTGTCAATCTAAATCGTTGAATCAAGATTTGATAAATCATGCTTTAATTTGGTGTTTGATTATTTGAACATGTCTTGTCAAAATTATGTGCATACATGCGCATGCATAAGATATGCGATTCCTTGACATCAACGAATCTAGATGTGGTTCAATGAGGGGGTCCTCGTTGAGATTGAGGGTGGATACATGCTCATTCACATTTTCAAAATCTTGTAAAATTAGGTGATGTCATATTTGATCAAATGCTTTCACTATTATTTGAAGTTAGATCCCACTAAATTGGTGTAAAGCATCTATTTCTTCTATAGAACTATATATTTGCAACAAACCTATTTCCAAGGATATACAGATATTGGTTGCAGTGAAAATATTGACCCTAAACATGTTTTACCTACAATAACATACTGTAGTTCTAATCCTGTTAGTTCTCCGACTGTCATGCTTTAGAGCATTCTTGGTCAACACTAAAAATCTATTTTAAATGCACATTATTATTGTACGTGAGTGAGTAAATATTTGAAGGACTTTGGACCAGTGGGAAACTTTATCAAATTGTTGGAGAAACTTGCGAGTGATATATTTCTTTGAATAGACCTTCTCAAAACACAATTAGAAAACTATGATTAATAAAGCAAAAACTCTTTTATAAATAAAACAATAAAATTTTGTATCAATCTGATTTTGAAAAATGGAATGAGAAATTTAAAATAATTAGGTAACACCTCATATAAGCATATAAAATGACTCCTTTTTGTTTCTTCTAAATCAAATAATAGTAATGATTTTTGTTGGGTAGTAGGAACTTTATCGGGTTAACTAAGTTTTTAGTCCCTATAAATATTCACAGTTTTGTTTTTAGTCCCTACAAAATAAAATCACACTTTTTAGTCCCTGTGACATTTTCCTTAAGCATTTTAGGGACAAGAAATGCTGATGGAAAAATTTTATAGGGACTAAAAATGTCGATGAAAAATTTTATAGGGACTAAAAAGTGTGATTTTATTTTGTAGAGACTAAAAACAAAATTCTAAATATTTATAGGGACCATTTACTTAATTAACCCAACTTTATCAAAGGAACATTTTCATATATGAGATTAAACTCGTTTGGAGTGGATAGCTGGACTTAATCAGCTATGAAGGCCAAATTATTTCAAATAAAAACAAAAAGTTGCCATGAGTAAGATTATAATCCACAATAAACAATAAACTTTTTTTATGTGGTTAAAAGTGATTAATCATCTCAATGTCAAAGCCAGATAGGAATGGGAGCTGGGTTATGTGCAGTCACAGCACCCTGATTGTACGCAATCAACCACATCTGGACCATCTAATCAAGATCAGATGATTCGGATGCGGATGATTGTGTGCAATCACACCGCATAGAATCCAAATTAAAAGAAGACTGTGAATTGAATTTAGAACTACAATTTATTGATAGCTGTAACCAAAGCTTTACATTATATGACAAGAAAAAGCTGGCTCTTTAAGGGGAAGCACTTCTCCACTACAAAGAGCCTTTGTTTTTTTCCTCCTCAGGAATATCTCATCTGGCCAAACTATTCACAAGAAAACATTCTTGTCATGAACAGTTCCATCCTTTCCATGAGCAGTGGGGCAGGCACCATTAACATTGACCCTTAGACTGCATCAAGTTTGTTACAATGCCGATGGTTATTCAATCATCTTCTATCTTTGTTTGCCCTTTTTTCGATCATCTTCTATCTTTTTTCGCCCTTTCTTCGATCTTGTTGGTATCAATACTTATGGTTAAATCTGATGCTAGTTCGGCCTTGATTCAACATTGATGGGTAAGTTTTGCCTGTTAAGACACACACTTGTCAGCTTCGTCTGCTGACCGATCTAAGAATTAAATTCTCTGCCATCAGGTAGTCATATACTTCAATTATTGGATGATGACTGAGCGACTCCTATTCTGAGTTGTATTTTAAAGATCTGTTGAAGTCAGAATACGAATCATCCGATCTTTAATCCAAGAATGTGTATTTCTCCTTAGTACAAGAATTTCGGATCCACCGAGCTAGATATTGGAAAAATAATTTACATCTACCTTAAACTTCATGCTTTTTATAAATAGAAACCTTCAACTTTCACTAAATCTCAAATGATCCCTAAACTCTTACAGTTGTTACAATAGATTTTTAAGCTAGCTTGGGGTAATTTCTCACCAGTGAACATACCTTTATTGCTAATTTGCTCTGTAGTTCTTTAATACTAAATTGAACATTTGATAATTAATGAAGTGGAAGAAAAAAAACCATCTCAGTATTTCACCAGTTTCACTTTGTTGTCTTTGTTCTCATTCGTTATCACCACTCTCATACATATAAATTGCTCCATTATAAGACTCTCTTCATACAATTCTTGAGTTGAAGTGAAAGTTAACCGTGCCTATTTTCTAAAAATCATAAGGTTTAAGGCTGTTGTATACACTTTTTCCCTAGATATTTATTTGACACTAATATGCAGGGGGGATAGATTGAGAAGGAAGAAGATAACCTCTCACAGATGTCCTGGGATCATATGAATCACTGACAATACTCCCATGCTCATATTTAACAACTGGCCTAACAACTTTACCAGGCGTTTCTGAAAAGAGAGGTGTTAAAACTGGTTGTTGATAATGCACAAAAATCAAACAAACTATGATGAAGATGATGATCACATACCCAGTGGAATTACTTGCAGTCCCCGAAGGCCACTGGATTCCGCATAATTAGTATTATACTCCTCAGTTGTTTGCCGGTTTTTGCTGGAAGCAATATTTGACTGCTCTTTTTGGGGTGTCATATTTGAATGTACAATTGTTGATCTGTCAGTAATTGAAAAAAGAAAACGAAAATAATTAAATCAGCACAATCCTAAAATATAATCTAATTATGATCCTTGTGAATTGAAACAGTTATATACAACACATGGAAGCAAATGCAGCCATATTTTAGTTGATTTCATCTCAGGCCGTGTCAAGACATTGAAAGAGCAGCTAAATAAGATGGTTGAGAAACAATTTTAACTAGTTCTTTAAACATGTATGTTCTCATGCATGTTATACTTATACACACTGCAGTTGATATTTTATGTAATTTAACCTTGGAAATATGCATATTGGCATCTATGTAAAATAACAGCTCGACGAGCACGACTTTGACACTTTATTCTCCTATGTAGAAACATTCAATAGATTAAACCATAACTATTTTGCATCACAGTAGTCAGCTGTCTCTAACAGTTTCTTTTGCATAGGCATAACTTTAATGCATCTCAATTGAATATATTTAGCATTCGTCATAGAATACCATTCCTGTCTAAAATATAATGATAAGACGATTGAAGTACCCTGTAACATGGTTATCAATATCTTACAATACATGTGATTTGTATCTCAATGTGATACGAGACTGAACCCAATATATATGAATCCCTAGCGTGTATCTGTTTAGGACCTAAAATCTCATCTTGAATCCCTGTTCGTTACGCTGAATTCAAATTCATTCTGATAGGTCACTATCTAATCTTAGTAGCCAACCACTTACTATTGTCAAACTTTGTATAGACAGCAACTTTTTGTCATTGATTTATGACTTGAATTTAGAATTATTTTGTAGTTTATAAGTGATATCCTAAGGGATAAGGAGTTGGAGGTCCTGGGTTCAACCCAGACGAAGGTGTAATATTAATCTAACAGCTAATTACTAACATTTGCCATTAAAAAAAAAAAGTGATATATCATCAAAATTTTGTCATAGATTACCACAAATGGCAAGTGAAATCCAATTAGACACTGCATTAATAATACCTGGGAAGAGATGCATGTTTTCGATCAAGTGGCACAACTGGATCACTTTTATCACCAGTTTCCTCAAGATGAGCGAACTGCTTTCCGAATTGATCAACAGCACTACAAAGAACATGACCAATGACAAGTAAGGAGAGAGTAAGAGGGTGGACATAAGAATAAAAAATACTTTTGAAAAAAAAGACAAGTAGTTGAAAATAAACGAAAAAACCTTGGATAAAGAAAATTAGTTCTCTCAGTTCCATTTAGTTGAGGATGATACTCCAGAATCTCATGGAAAATTAAATCTCGAATTTCTCCCTTTGTAACTCTTTTCTTTTCAAATTCAAACTCCATTTGTGTAATGGGCTGGCAGGATGGTTCCCTTTCAATTTTTGCAAGTCCCTCAAAGTAAGGATGAGCTAATGCCTGAAAACACCGATTCGTTTAAATTAATGAACAATGCATTCAAATATTTGTATATCAATCTACTTGCTCTCGGCTTTTAGAATATTGAAGTATTAAGAGAAAAAGAGCTTTATAACTCGAGTAAAATTCATAGAAAATTATATTGATCAAAAGATAGTAATTTGAGTGCATGGTAGTCTTATTTATAGACTTTAACTACATTAACTAATTGAGCAGCTAACTCTAAATAATGTAACTAACCAACTAATATTAACTAACTCTAACTATATTAATAATTATACCTTCTACTGTCCAAAGGAAAATCCTAAGCTATTAAGCTCAAGAAGCAGTTACAGTGTTGTTAATCACAGATTGCAGAAAATAGTGGTTTGTTCAAACTCTGTTATGCTATAGTGCTATAGCCTATAGCACTGCAATAGCAAATATTTGACAACACTTTGTACTAAATTGCATATTGCGGAACAATAGTGGTTTGTTAAAATTCCACTACGCTTTAGCGCCACTATTTAGACAATACTGAGCAGTAAATTATATGACTAAAATAACTGTTTAATACTACACTTATCCAAAGAGCACGAAAAACAAACCTCTTCAGCAGTAGGCCGGTCTTTTGGATCAAAGGCGAGCAACCTTTCCAGTAGTCGTAGTGATAAAGGATCTGCATTGGGAAATTTTTGTGCAAATGGTACAGGTTGCTTTTTCCTCATACTACTTAGGTATCTCCTTGCTTTATCATTGCGTACCTGCATAAAATTCGAAGATTGTCACCACCAGAAAAAGCATAAGCAATACAGTTAACATTCTCTCTAGAGAAGAAAAAGAAATTACCCGAGATATACTATCCATTGAGGGGGTCCCAAGCAGATCTGTGATCAGATCCAACTGATGGACAACACTTTTTCCAGGAAAAAGTGGTTTCCCAATTAATACTTCGGCAAAGATGCAACCTATACTCCAAATATCAATTGCCGGAGTATACTACAATCAAAAACATAGTGTTAGCTCATTAGCACACAAATCCAGCGAAATAAATATAACTAGCGGATTAATAATCAGCAACACAGGTCATGCATATTGATGGAAAAATGACAGAAAGCATGTATTGTGGATCGATATGCAATTTCTACACATGAAGCTAATGATCAAGTATTAGGGGTATGGTACGCATATTAGGTCCCACCAATGTTTTAAAAACCAGACTTAACCACCAGTTGAACCGGGAGAAGGCTGGTTGACCTGTTCGTTTGATTCCCGTTATACCTTAGTCTGGTTGAACTGTGGTTGGTTCAACCATGGTTGAACCGAAAGAACCAATATTGAACCAGGACAGAAATCTCTCACTAGTTCGATCTCCGGTCTGGTTTTTAGAACATTGGTTTCAACCTACTTCTACATTGTATGATTTATGAAAGAATCTTGAAAAAACCATACCTTTGAGTAAAATGATCCACAGAGCTCTGGTGCTCTATACCACCTTGTAGCAACATAATCCTATAGAAGCATATTCAATAAGCAAGAAAACATCAGCACCTACTTTACCAAGGCTTTTGCTATGATTCACACACACAGCTGGAAAAAAAGATGGGATGATAATATTTGAATGGAATACCGTCCAAAATACAGTTGTCGGAGTGTCACTGAAAGCAACTCTAGCTAACCCAAAATCACAGATTTTAAGTTTACAGTTTGCATTGGCCAGTATATTCTTTGGCTTCAAGTCTCGATGATAGACATTTGCTGTAATAAGTATTAGATGAATGATATTGACATCAATGCACGAAAACTTGTGACGGTAAACAAATAAGAATACAAAAGAAAAACTGAACTGGTGAAATATTTTGGAAAAACCCAAAAAAGTACAATGCAAATTTAAGAAGTGAAAAAAAAAAGGGAATGAATGAGATAGTTAGAGAAGATAATTTACAAAATTCTAACATTTTCGAAAAAAGAAATGCGGAGGAATGATGCAGTTTCAAATTCAATTATGATTTATTAAAGCATCTAACATAGCATGCAACCGTTAGCAACACCATATGCATTCAGATGGAGTGATAAGATGGTTTGGTGGTTCTGGCAGAGGAACATAAGTGTTGGAGAGATAAGGTGACATATGAATCCTCCTCCCATTAATGTTACTAACAACTAATTACTAACATTTTCTGTTAAAAAACATGCGCATTCATAGAAAATAATTGTGAATGAGTGACAACTAGATATTGAAGAGAATACCGGTGTGAATATACTTCAATGCTCGAAGCAACTGGTAAAGAAAAAACTGATAGTGTTCTTTTGTTAAGTCGGCATTGGCTTTAATGACTTGATGCAGATCAGACTCCAAGAGCTCAAAAACAACATAAATATCTTTGAAGTCCTTGATAGAAGGAGGCAACATAATGTGCTTAATTTCAACAATATCAGGATGTCGAAGAAGTCTGAGCAACTTTATCTCACGAAGAATACGTGCAGCATCGGATATATGCTCAAAGATACCATGCACCTTTTTTATTGCAACCTTTTCACCAGTATGAGTGTCGACAGCCGAACAAACAGTACCGTAACTACCTTTCCCGATTACTTCTTGAATTTTATACCGGTTGGCATCACCATATTCCGAGAAAAATTCCATCTCCATTGATTTCTGTGAGAAAGAACTTAAAGTGATTATCAAAACCCAAAATAAATAAATAAATAACCCTAAATTCAATTCTCTTATAATGTAGATAAATCAAGCTAAATCACTAAATGGAAAACAAAATTTCACAATGGACAGAAAGAACTTAAAATAGTAATAAATTTTCTTTCTGTATTATCAAGGGATATTCATTTATATTGGAGATATCAGAGACTCACTAATAAGGCAATAAACTTGATAGACATTATACAAACATGTATATGTACACTATGGAGCTAATACAATGGCAGTAATAGAGAATGATAGGCTCAAAGAAAGAGAGTGGATTAAATTTGCAGAAACCTAACTATGTCTGCATACATTGAACTAACACAAGCGAAATAACAAAATTACAAACATAAGGGACATTGTCAATCTAATTGAAGGAGCAGTTTTGCATTGAAAAGGGCCATTAAGCATTGAATATATCAAAATTCATAAGACAAAGTGACAAACCAATCTTCATTTCAAGACCAAAACTAATTTACCTTCTCCATGTTCACAATTCCTTCTAATTCAACAACTCAAAATATGTTTTGAAAAGTCAAACATGAAGGATGTACCTAACTTAATGCTTCTAAAGTACAACTCAGAAGAAGTAGAAAGAAAAAGAAAGAGAAAGGAAAAAAAGTACAAGAGTAGATTGAGATGAAGATAAACAACCCTAAGAAATAATGCCACCTAACAAGTCAAAAGAAGAAGCGTGCAAAATTCATCAAATGATAGTATACTATCCAAGACCCCTAAAAATATGCTGAAAAAATAAAATCTTGTCAATCTTGCTGTTATCATCTTTCCTAAGTGACAAAAACGTGGGACACAAAATTATATCACGTGACAATAAACAAAACCAACTCACTTCATCATAAGATTGAAAGAAAATTCTAGGAAACAACCACCAACAAAAAAAACAAAACAAAAACAACATTTTTATTGTCACAATATTGTTAAATTTAACTTTGTCACAAAAGGGTACCTTGCAACTTTCATAATTCACTCATATAAGGAAAAAAAAAATCGATTTTTGAAATATAAACAGAATTAAAAAACAATGATTTGTGAAGCAATTAGAGTAATTTAAATATGGTTTGGAAATGAAAATTATACCTTTCCTTTCTGCATTTCTTTTGCAACAATAATACCTAAAACAACAAAATCTCCAACAGAAAAAAACAGTCTTAATAAGTCAAAGATGATGAGGCACGATTTCTCAACAACCTGAAACAATCAAAGACTACCAAATAAACCCTTCAAGGAACAAAGGATCCAAAGATAACCCCACATGCACCCTTGTTAGAATTCCAACACCAACCGCACCAAACTGCAAATTTAGTCACAACCCACAATTTTGAATGGACAAAGCTCCAACCTTGTGACAAAAGCTCACTCATACTCCTTCCTACCAAACTAGCTTATACCATACCCAAAAAGGCACGTTTGTTAATGTTACAGATTATGAGGCAAACGTGTACGGATACCAAATTCTGAACAATTTTGAGAGCTCTTTAAGGAATCAGAATCATTGTTTGTTCGATACTGATATGGGATTCTTTTTTTTCTTTTTTTTTTTGCTTTAAAGTTGATATTGATTGATATGAAATTCTTATTATATAATGATGTGTGTTATTTTATTTTGTGAAAGGGTAGGTTTTTTTTTTTCCATAATTGATTGAAACGTTAATAGTGTTTTTCACCCTGTAATATAGATTATTTTTTGTTTTTGTCCTTGTAAGATTTTTGGCTTGATTTGCATTCTTGTAAAACCTTTTTTTTTACAGAAAACAGCTCTCTCCCATATGATTGTACATATTTGCTGACGTGGTACACTGTGTGGCATGTTGATTGTATAATTATTTTTATTTTTTATTTTTTTTAAAGCACGCGTGGCATTTGTGCCTATTTTTAAAAAAAAAATTACAATATAAATTCATTTATATTATTTAGAAATAAAAATAATTTAAAAAATTTGAAAATTAATTTTTGAAAATAAAATATTCAGGAAATTTTTTATATTACGAAAAATATTTTCCAAATTTTTATTTTTTGTTTAAAAAATAAACTTTTTAATTTCGTAAAAAAAAGATTTTTATTCTAAAATTTTATTTTCAAAAACGATTTTATAAAAATCTGGAATAAAATTTTTGAAAAAAAAAATGACTTTTTTTTGAAATTTCTAATTTTAATTTTTTTATTTTGAAAGTTAAACTCAAGAATCTTTAAAAAAAAATTAATTTCGAAAAAAACCGAATTTTTTTTCTTATATTTGAATTTTTTTTTCGATTTTAAAATTTTTTGGAAAAAAATCTTAATATTTTTCTGATTTTTAGGATTTTTTTTTTTTTGAAAAACCAAGTGAGCGCCACATATGCGCATTTGATGAGTTGGATGGAGGAGGGGTGTTTTCCGGAGAAAAAAAGTTTTACAAGAATGCAAATCAAACCGAAAATTTTATAAGGGCGAAAACCGGAAATAGCTTATATTACAGGTATGAAAAACACTATTTTAAGGATATATGTTCAATTAATTTGTTGATTAATTTATAATAACGTGTGTATTTTAAGGATATATTTTAAGAATCATTGATCAATTAATTTGTTGATTAATTTTTTTTTGCTTTAAGCATACTCACCATTGTATAATGTTACTTAAATCAATTTGGTTCCATCAAAGTTATCATTGTTTATTTGAAGATTGTTAATTGATTGTCTTCCAACTTAAGATAATTTCAATTGTAGAGGGTTTCAAAACATAAAATCCCTTTGTGCGTAGACGACGTCACATGAATGAAACATCGAAACATTTGTTTATCGAGTGTCATATTTTTGTTGAGTTATGGTTTAACGATTTTTCTTAGTTAGGAATTAGTTGAACGTTGGCAAACAACAACTTTTGCCATAAGGTTCAATTTATAGGTTTGGTATCTCACAAAACAATCGTGAAGCAATGTCCTATATCAATCTGGGTGGCTTGTATGTGGTCAAATTAGAAGCATTGAAACCATGTGGTATTCGCCCATCATGATAGCTTAAAAGGTCATCTTTTCGACATGGTTAAGCTTTTGGTATGGCTGTGGATTAAAATCAAAGTTAAGGATTCATCTTATGATTACTATCAACTGCTCAAATGTTTATCTATGGTTTTACTTGGTATCTACTTTTGAGTTTCTTTTTAGTTTGGCAGCGTTGTTGTGGGGATTTATTTGTAATATGTTGACTTGTGTATAGTAATTGTTTAATTGGTTAGAAAGATAATTTTTGAACAATTTTTTTCTCGTATACTCACATCACATGATGTTTTTATCCTCTCTTTTTTCCCTCTCTGTTGTTTTTGATCAATAAGAAGAAAGCAAAAGAAGCTTATCACAAAACATGTCATCAAATATATATTCTTTTTTATTTGTACAAAAATTAATAGATAAATGTTAACTTGTGACTTAAGACATTCATTAATGATATTCTACTGCAAAAAAACTTCCTTTTGATTAACACCCAACATGCATAATGGTGTTGATAGTGAGAAAAATCAGACGAATGGGTATTTTCATTTACTTTAAAAATTAAATTTAGTTTGTTTTCTATATTTTAAATACATATTAATGTTTTTTGTACAATAAATATGTAACAATTTAATCCCTTAACAACAAATGAAAACATAAACCGGAAACAATATTAATAGTTTAGGTGTCAAATCGTCTATCATATCAGTTTTTAAATACATATGTACGTCGTATGTTGAGACATAACTACAAGTTAAACAAAATATCTCCATTTTTATTAACACCAACAAATTGTCAAAACGACACCAAAATTTGAACATGGAAAGAATAATCAACAATTTATAATTGAACAAGTTAACGATTCTTGTTTCAATGCATCTAATTTTCTATAAATAACAAGTCTTTCAATATATAAATCAACATTAAAGAATTAATAAATAAATCAACAATTTATCGATTTATTAAGAGGGCATTGATGTGATTTGTCGCAACACAAAATGAGATTTGAGCAACTTAGGTTTATGTGACGAGTCGTTAAAAGAGCTAAGAGAAATGAGAATCGTATATAATCTAAAGTTGAAACCAAAATGTGTTGTACGGTTCGATTATGGAAGGTTCAGTTTGATTAATTACAGTTCAATTTCAGTTATTTAACTGTTTGAAAAAAAATAAGGTCTGATTCATAAACTAACAGAATAGTTTGGTTGTATGGTCTAGTTCTAGGTTTGGTTCATAACAGCCCCACCATCACAAACATATATAGATAAATTATAAGTGTACAACTATTTTATGATACTCATATTGTTTTTATTCTCTTTTTTTTTTCTCCATTGTTTTTGACCAATTAGAAGAGAGAAGAATATGGTTGTCACCAAAGTTGTCATTAAATAGATGTACAAATATCATTGTTCATGAATGAATCACCGAATTGTACATCATTAAGAACAACAAAACATATCAACATAAAAACAAACTAAAACACAACAACATAAGTAGAGCAAAATCAACGACCAAAATAGTAAATAAAAGTAGATTGATATTATGAAAGTTTTAATATATATCTATATAAAAATATTAAAATTGTAAATTAAAAATATGTACATTCTTATTTGTACTAAAAATATTTTCCTCTTTATTATTTAAAACTAGTAACACGAGAGTTAGTTTTATAACTTTCATAAGTTGCACTCACTTTATTATAAACAAGTTATAAATATTAAACAACTCAAAACAAATACAACATAACCAAGTTATAAATATTAAACAACCCAAAATAAACACCAGGTATGGAATCTTGTCTCAAAACCTCAAGGTCATTCTATAATAGGAACAAGATGGGTCTTCAAAAACAAATTAGATGAAGAAGGTAAAGTTGTCAGAAATAAAGCTAGATTAGTTGCACAAGGCTATAATCAACAAGAAG
>Ga0315913_1001556_pt1 | contig 25565 bp, 13 predicted proteins | sample MpolsnodulesMG_FD_207736 | JGI IMG/M metagenome (GOLD analysis project Ga0315913, IMG submission 207736) | Medicago polymorpha root nodule microbial communities from Los Angeles, California, United States - small nodules | ecosystem: Host-associated > Plants > Roots > Nodule | place: USA...
ACCCACCCCCTCCCTTTTCTCTCTCAGATTTCTCCTACTAGTGGTTGGCTTTTACGTTTCAGGCATATAGTTCTGTAGACTTTTTTTCTGGGGTAACATGATTGGTGACCAAACACGATGCATTCTCCCAACCCATTATAATGTTTAGCTGTGACTTTGTAATTGATTCAACTTTTTTTGTAGCTAAAATACTGAATTTTTATGCATTGATTCTCTCTCCCCCTTTCTCTTATCGCTAACTACCATCAAGCTTGTAAAAATTCCTATTGTTGCTAGATTTAGCTGCTGGTATTTAGAAGATTTCACAGGTTATTAAATCATGTAGATCCAAAGTATGACTTTATCATTGATGCGACTGTGACTACTCACATTGTTATGCTACCCTAAAATGAATTTTCAGCTTCACAATTCAGAGCTCCTTTTATTACAAATTAGACATCAGTCCTTTTCTTGCAAATGCTACCCCAACAACACAATCACATAGGATAATCATAAATATGAACTTTAAATAATTCTGAGAATGAGACACAAATTTCCAAAGCAATAGCCTAGGCTATGATGATTGGACTAATTTCAATGTGATTTCAGCTTACCAAACCAGTCATTTTTCAACTTTTATCAATACTTGATATAAGGTGTTTTACTCATACTTCATGAAAAATCATGAAAGACTAATACTCATCTTCAAAATTCCAATGTAAGGTCAATCCACAATCTAATTTACAATCCAACATAATCTGCCAAAAGGATATATCTAGATCTTTATCATGAAAAGATTTATAGTTAAGCAAAATGAAAAGCATCAAATGATCAAACTCAACCCTTGAACAGAGGCTCCAATATTTACTCTCACTGTCCTCAAAATTTGACTATAAGGAGGGGGGTTTATTTACAAAATTTGACTGCAGAAAATTTAATTGCAAAAAGATGGGCAAAAGCTTTCATTTACCTCAAAAACAGTGAATGCAACTTCAACAGGCCCATTCTTATAAACTTCTGCCATTATATCTTGGGGATCAGACTTTACCCTATATGCTTTGACACTATAGTGCTTTGACCTCTTCCAAATCTGGTTTCCTTTTACACACTTCCTAACGCACTTGGGTGTTTGATATGCTGGCTCACAACCAGGGTGAGAACATCCAATTTGATCAAAGTATGGGTCACACTGTCACGTGTAAAACAAAAAATACAGATCATAAGAGCTTGGGATTTTAGTCACTTAAGCAATGAAGGGAATGAAAAAATTTTACCTCTTCAGTGACAACACCATGGTGAGCTAAGTACCGCCATGCATAAATGGGAGTCCCCCCATCACAGCCAGCCCCACAAAGAAATCCACAGCATGCAAGAAGGTCGTTAACAGAGAGGGATATATTCTGCAATTGAACATATAGAATGTTTTAAAACAACAACCCCGGTTCAAAAGAGAACAGATATGGACAATGCAAACAGAGAATACACATGATTTGATCACAGATTCAGCCAATTTTGCCTACACCTCCGACTACAGAGTGGCTGCATTGCCTTTCTATTAATGAAGCTTAATGTTACAAATTGCAACTTGTGTTTAAATGTTCTTGCAAGCTCGAGCGACCTGCCCACTTATCAGGAAACTATGAGGCATACCCGTAGTTCCTCTTTAAACAGGCAAGCCCCTCAAGTAAGTTTGTGAATAGAGATAAAGAGGTTACAAAGTCATGGTGAATATTCACAAAATACACGCAATAAGTAAGAAAAAGTCTATTAATTGCTTCAGGAAGAGGTTCACTTACCATGTCAAAATGAATGCAAAAACGATCTTGTAATGATTCAACAGCACCAAATGCCCAGCAAGAACCACAGTGACCCTGAATCGTCATCAACATGAGGATCAGATAAGAACTTAGTGGCCAAAGAAACACAGTAAACCGCGAACATAAAGAAAAATAGCTGAAATGAGGAAATAAAGGAATTACCTGATCTTTGGTGAGGAAATCGGTTCAGCAATCCATGTCAATAACCAAAAAAAGAGTCAGCATCTAGTGCAAAATGCATTATTATTTAATTACATTCAAAAAAATAGGGAGAAGGAGCAAGTAAATGACCTAAAATTTTTCCAATAGTGCTACACTGTGACCAAGCTGTCCTTGCATCAAATTCCTTTGGCAATTTTAATGATTTTGGATGAGTTACAACAGGTGTACTTAACAGTTCTTTTTTAGGTGCTTGTTTGACTCCAAGAAGGCGCTTAAATTGTCCAACCTGTGCATCAAAAAGAATGCCTTTCAATTTTCATACTCAAAAGACATACATATGATGCAACTAAGTATGTTAAAGTGAGATACACTTTAAAAGGTAATTATTAAAAAGAAGATGCCAACGAGTGCTCTTGGACACAAGTTAAGGAAACTAATATAGAAATTTTGTGTCGGAAAGTGTTGTATTTAACATTTTTAGAAGTTTAAAAATTGATATTTTCAATACGAAATTCTATTTGTAGTTTCTCTTGCTAGTGCCCTTAGACACTTTTTTTGGTGAAGAATAGTGTCCTTAATGCACTTGTTAGTACAATTCTTAATAAAATTAAGGAAAATGCTCTGGGGCGCTAGTTAAGAAAATAAGTATAGTAAGAATTTTTTGGAACTTGTGTAATCAAGTATTAAAAAGTGTAGAAAATGTTGTCTTTAATACAAAAGTTACATTTTTTGTTTCCTTAACTACTATTAATGCCCTGGGGCACTAATTAGCAAGACCTTAAAATTAATTAAGACACGAATATCTTGCTTTTGGCCCGAAATCATAAAAATAGAAAGAAAAAAAATTGGTCTCTATTATTCAGTCTTGGTCTATCTAATTTTTATTTGTGTGAAAATTCATACTCAATCTGAAATAAATATAAGGAAAAAAAAATCAAAATATCATATGTGTTAGGTCAAATAATATTTTTTTCTAATTATGTTAGGTCTATATTTTAGATAATTAGTTTGACTTATAAAATCAATTTTGCTCATATGTCGTGCAAGAGTACTTATAGTTGATATGCAAGGATAAAAATCAATATAGTCCACCTGTCACAGAGACCGGAACCAACATAAACAAATCGTAGGTGAATTAAAACCAAAAGAATAAGAATTAAAATCAAATTCTTGTATACATCAGAGACTTTAAAGAAAGAAAAAATAGTGGGACTTTTTCTTCTTCTGAAACAATAAAGAAATAATTTAAAAATGATAGAAAAATGAAAAGGTTGTATAGTATTTGGAGAGAGTGTGTGTAACTGTAAAATTGGAGAAACGAGGATTAATAGCAGCCTCCCATCCAGCCCCTGGGTTTTCGTTAATCTGTTTTGCAATTGACTCCTGCGAGAAAATGATGATCATAACATGAAATCAAGCGTATATAGATTGTTCAAATCCAAACGTTGATCATGGTTACCTGAAGAATATGAGAATTAAGCTTAAGCCCATTAAGCTGCTCATCGGTTTCAGCTTCACCGATCTGTCAACAGCAACAACGTTAACGTTTCTTGTAATTTCAAAGCTTCAAAATAGAAGAAAGAAGCGAACAAACATGATCAATAGAAAAAGAAAAAGGTACCGATAGATAAGAAACGGAGAAAGCTAAAAATAAGGTGACCAGGGGCAGAATTGTTTGAGCCATTTTCATCGTTGCTGCTGGATAAAATGAAATGGAATCTTAGACTAGGAGCTTATATTTATAGTATACACTGCATTGATTAATCAATTAATTAATTATCCTTTTTTTTTATCTTGGTACACGCAACTTGGTGATATAGTATTAATCAGTAACGTATGGGTCTCACTTGGTTTTTAAAATATCTTTTTTTATTACTTACCTATACAAAAAACCAATTCTAATTTTCCATCACGTTTTTCAGTTTTTTTTTAAACAGAAAATACGAATTTTAATTAATTTGCTAAAGGGACGGGCCGATGTATATGGACCAAAAGTGTGTCTTGTGGCATTCGCTTTGTGTCCAAAGTCGTGGGATTGGCTAATGAAGAAGATTTGATACAGAAAAAATGTGCATAAGAGGACAAGATTGGCACACCCAACAAAATTACAACTTCATTTATTTCAAATTCCAAAAATAGATCGGTTTGTAAATATTTTTCCTTTCTTGAAAACAGCATGCATCATCCGATCCAAGTCTCCAATCAAGTGGCAGCAGTATCAGTATGGGCTTAATGCCTGCTGCTCGATCCACACACTACCCAATGAAATTTTTTTTCTTCTTATAAAATAAGATAAAATTGTATCAAAATTAATTTGAGTTTTCATCATAAATTTAGTCTTGATTAGTTATGCGTTGTGAAAGAGATTGCAATTTTGTTAGTTCAAAAATTATATGCAGGAAGGTTTGTAATTTTCTCGGTTTACAAATTGGATAATGTTAAATTAGTTTGGATTTCATTTTTAAAAGTTAACTTAAAAGACGGCGGTGTTCAACCAAATATATATATATTCGAAAGTACAAGAATTTTGACAATACGAGACTCTGACACAACTCCAATACCAACCTTGACGTCTATCGTGCATCATGGGGTCAATTATCATATTGTTGTCCTTATTAAATGAGTTTAGATCTCGATATCAACAACTAGTTCATAAGATGAAGTTTGGTTGTCCAATCACATACATATGTCCAATATTTAAAAAAAATAATAATAATGTAAGACTTAAATACAACTTTAATAACATAAATATGAAGCGTCAAACAATATTAAATATACAAGTTGTCTTTTGTTTCATTTTGCTTCTGGTGTGGGTACATTTTTTGCTAGTGCAAATATTTTCTATTGCTTTTTTTTTTCTTCCAATAACTAGCATTAGGGACTCATGATTAATGTTTTGATCAAGAGATAAAATATAAGCTGTGTATAATGAAATTATGTCGTAAAAGACGAGCATTTAGTTTTTTTTTTAATTTAGAAATTATTTTTTAATATAAGATTTTTATTTTTAGTTTCTTTAATATGAATTCTCAGAGTATAAGTTAGCAAAATCCCTTGTTAATGTCTATTCAATCTAATTGTAATTATTTGCTTTTACTAAAGTTGTTTATCTTGATTAATGAAATTGTTTGTCTGAAAGAAGAAGAAAAAACATTTGCAACACTTCATATAACGGTGGATAGAGAAGTGTTAAGATAGTCTTGATTGTTGTGTGATTAGTTGGTCTTTAAAGCAGCATATTTGGAAGGAAAACGAAGCTACAGCCATTAGGTCTCAAGTTTATACCGATGAAGAAGATAGGGCAGTTGCTATCAGTTATCTGTGATGGATGAAAATTTCCTGGATTTTAATTTTTTTTATATCATTGGCTTTAATTTTGTCATATCTGAGAAGAAGAATTGACATTTATATATTTGAACGGTTAAAAGATAATGTTTGTTCCTAAAAAAAAAAAAGATAATGTTTGTAAAAATACATGTAAAAATGATGAACATTTTGATGGTTTTTACTTTTAGAATTTTGCGAATAAAAAATAATTAAAAAATATAATTGATTGATTTAGACTTGTGAGCTCATTATTGTTACAAGCACGTCGACAATTTAAAAATATCATGTTTTTTAATTAAGTAGTCTAGTGGTTAAGGCTCATATATTTTAAATGTGGAGAAGTGAAAAGTCTATGGTTCGAACCTCCTTCATGAATAATATTGTCCTTACAACTAACAACTAAGTCGTGCTTACATGACACAATCTAATGTTTTTTGAATGGAACTTCGTTGAAACGTAAAAAAATAAAAATATTTATATAACATAGAAGATCAATTTGGGAAGAAAAACAATTTAAAAGACCAATTGGAAAAAACGAGTCAAACATAAAGGACTGTAAACGTAATCTTGCCCGGATAAAAGTTGTTTAAATATCCAAAAAATATATTCTCCATATTAAATTACTTTTATATTTAGTTGTCTTTCCTTATGGAAGTTAACTTCTAATTTGGGAATGGAAAATGAGTATTTTTTTTTATCACTTACTTAGATTTTTTTTACGAGCTTTCGCAGTGATTGCAAGTTGTAGAGTTTTATTTGTGGTTTCAGATGCTTTGTTTATCTTTGAAACCAAATATTTAACGGTTTTTAAATTATGTTATCGAGATTCTCATATATTTTTTTAAGATTATCCCATGCAATAACATTTTAAGCCCTAAATAGTATGTACAAAGATACTCAATCTAGTTAAGGGGTAGGTTTTAAATTGCAGCTGACAGGAATGAATGGTTAGGAAACTCATTTTGTCAGATATGAATCCTCTCGTTCATATTTTATGAACATTTATTTCTGCATCTTTCCACTTCTCTACTAAAAGAACAAAAAAATGAAAAGAAAGTAAGACCAAGAAGAGATGATTGAGAATTTGAGAGAGATGTAGAACGAGTATGTAAGAGAGTATCCAGATTAAAATGCTGTTAAAGATTAAATGATGAATGAAAGATCTAATAGTCAAACGTATGTTTGAAAAACACTAATATTCATGGTGAACCATACAATAGACATTAGAACTTCTAAATTTACGGTGAAAGAGCTCCAAACTCACGATGATGGTTGCACAACGTTCGACCAAACACACATTATCTTTAAGAAAAGGGGTTTATATCCATAAACTTATTAGAGGAATGCTAGCAACACTCTCTTTTGAGCACTCTCTCTATCACTCACTCTTTCATTAGGTGAAATCAATGTAGGACCTACACTTTGGAAATGGAACCCACATAAAGTGGTGGGACATACATTGATTTCACCTAATAAAAGAGTGAGTACTAGAGAGAGTGCTTAAAAGAGAGTGTCTCTAGCATTCCTCAACTTATTATATATCATGTCTATCTTTCTCGTTATCACTCCAATTTAGACGGTTTAAAATCTGATGTCTCAAGCAAGATAACCAAGTAGTTGCCGCCAGCTTACATTTAAAGGCACTCTCACCACATTTTTCTTAAAGCTACAATTAGGGGTGTAACGGTTCGGTTTGGATTGGTTTTTAGTCAAAAAAATGTCTGAACCGATGAAATCTTCATCAGTTTGGATTGGTTCGGTTTTCACTGTTTTTCAAAAAAGAAACCGAACCAAATTAATCGATTTGGTTCAGTTTGGATTGGTTCGGTTGATCGGTTTATTTAAAAATACAATTAAAAAAAAATCATATTCTCACAAAATATTTCATAGATCTTTGTATGATTGTATTTCATATTTTGTTTTTTCATGTTCTCTATTTTTCAAACAACTTTTTATAACTAACATTTTTCTATATTTCATACATATGATCCAAGATTCATTCATCCATCATTATTGAAAAACAACTTCATCAAACTCAAATATTTCAATCATTCATGATCCATGCATGCATCATTCATCAACAAACACAAATTTTTTAAAAGAACATCCTAAAATTAAAACATAGTCAAAATAACAAATCCATGCAAACTGAAATTAAAACATCATGAAATTTAAACATCATGAAATTATGGTCGCCATGAAATTAAATAAAAACATCAAAACTAAATCAATCAAATTCCAATGTGAATCGTCAACTGATGAGGCGAGAAGAAGACGAGAGAAAAGTGAATGGATTAAAAAGTATTTTATGTTAATTTTGGGCCTAACCATAAGTTTGTGTAAGGTAGGAAAATATTAGTAAAATAAGGAGTGTGGTAATCATCGGATTGGTTCATCGGTTTCACGGATCTCAAAATAAAAAACCATGAACCAAACCAAGTTAGATCGGTTTCAATTGGTTCGGTTCGGTTTCAAACCGAACCAAACAAGGTCAGATATTTTTTGGTTTGGACTTTCGGTTTCGTTGGTTTTGTCCGAACCACATACACCCCTAGCTACAATTGATAGCTTCATCTCAACGTGCGGTCATAACGTGGGTCAGAGTGTAATCTATGAAAGAACCAAACACATCAAAAGTGTAGTAGAAAAAGAGGTGTATTACTAAGAGAAACGATACATGTACAACAATTTTGTGACAACTTTCTCTGTCATACTCACATGTTGTTTTTACCCTTTTTCTTCCTTTTTTCTCTCCATTATTTTTGACCAATAAAAAGAGAAAAAAACTTAATTGTCACAAAAGTTATCTTGAAATAGATGTAGAAATATCAGCAAATAGTAACTCAACTGACATCACCATCCCTTTCACACTACACAAAAAAATTCAAAACTAACAAGAAAAAACAGAAAAGAAAATGTAAGAAAGGAAGAAGAAAACTAAGGAAAAAAATAAACAAAAAGGAAGAAAAATAGTTTGAAGCATAGATCATTGATCTCCATTTTACTTCACCAAAAGCACAATCACTCAAACCACAATTCAATCCTCCAAAGTTATATCTCATAAGTACTTATTGTTTTGAATAATCTCATAAGTACTTCATAGAGCAAGTTTATGCTTATTCTCCGTTTGGTTACTCAGAAAACGAGATACATTGAAAAGAAAGTACTAAGGAGCATGGTTGTTGAAGACGGAAGAGATTTATAACTCCTCTCCGTTAAGGTGCGTTTCTCAAATCTAAACGGAGTCTGAATTTTCACCAGATTTGAACTGAATCTGAAACCGCGATTCCGATCTCAACAACTTCTAGAATCAATTTTCTTCCTCGCTTATTTCGTAGAACGAAATGCTGCGTTTAAAAGCATTTCGTCCTTCCAGCGATAAAATCGTTAAGATCCAATTGCATCCGACGCATCCATGGATGGTTACTGCTGATGATTCAGATCGGGTTTCTGTTTGGAACTGGGAACACCGTCAGGTAAACTTGATTCTTCATTTTTCGTTTCGGTTTTGGTTTTTTCTGTTATTTTGTTTTGATTGAAGCGTTTTTCAGGTGATTTATGAGTTGAAAGCTGGTGGAGTCGATGAACGACGGTTAGTCGGCGCAAAATTGGAGAAGCTTGCTGAAGGAGAAAGAGGTATAACTCGAAATTTGTAACTGTGAATTCTCAAATATGGCATTCGTAATTGTTACACACTTGGCGATTGTTTGGATTGACTTATTTGAACCTATCAATTGACATCAGTATTTGTGAGATTGTTTCGGAGAACTTATGAAAACAACTTATAGGAGAACATTTTGACTTTATTTTCTCTTTTGTTATGAAGATAACTTATAATAAGCACTTATATACGATTAGCTCTTGTATATGAAAAGTGTTTATGCTATCAGTTGCAAATTAAGCTGTTTATCCAAACATGGCCCTTGTACATTTGCTTTTATCGGATTCGTTTGGAAATATAAATCTCATTTTCCATGAACATTACTGTGATACTAGTTTTCGTGTATATTTGGTTCCACTAGGGGAAAAATTGATTCTGACATATTTGGTTACTCACAAATTTGTAGCTCAACTCACTTTTACATGAATGTATCCAAACACAAATCACTTTACCTTCAACTCACTTTTAGTCAGAATCCATTCATTCAAAATCAATTCCTGTCACTGCAAAACCAAACATATCCTCCACAGTAATCGGTTCTTTTTGGCATTCTTATTGTAATTTTCATTTGTTACCGAGTCATTGTTTTTTGGGGATTTGACTAGCTATCAATGGTTGTCATATTGTTTTATTGCTCCCAATGATAAAACCTCAAATCAGGTTAACTTGCTTTATGGGTCTGAATAATACGATAATTTGTAATCATTGGGCATAGTATTGTTCCTGTTTGGTTATGCTCTTACATTATTAGGAATTTATATTAAAGTAAATTGTAACAACTAAGTTCCGTTTTATGCATAAAGAAAAACAACACTTTTTAAAGCATATTTTGCGGCTTTTTAACATTTTTACAATGATCTAGTATCAGAAATGTGTAACCATTTTTTATTTTTTTTTGGTTTGGTAGAGTCCAGAGGAAAACCGACAGAAGCCATTCGTGGAGGAAGGTAGTATAACCTTATTTTGTGTTTTTATATCCTTTTCTGATTTCCAAGGTTCGCTTGCTTATCATGACTATTTACTCGTCTTGAAGTGTTAAGCAGGTGACTTTTTATGATGATGATGTACGCTTTTGGCAACTTTGGCATAATCGTTCTGCAGCGGCAGAGGCACCAACAGCTGTACATACTTCAGCTTTTAGTTCTCCTGCCCCATCAACAAAAGGGAGGCATTTTCTTGTCATATGTTGTTTAAACAAAGCTATATTTTTGGACCTGGTGACGATGCGTGGCCGTGATGTACCAAAGCAAGAGCTTGATAACAAGTCCCTACACTGGTAAGTTTTAATTATGCTATTGTTGGAAATTAGAGAGAGTTGGGCATGTAGAGAGAGTTGGGGTAGCACCTATAGTAGAAAAGATGGTAGAAACTCGACTTAGGTGGTTTGTGCACGTAGAGAGAATACCTGTGGATTCTGTAGTTACGAGAGTAGATCAGATGGACCTAGAAAAACGAAAGAGAAACTATTGGGAAGGATCTAGAGATAAATGAGTTGGTGAAAGACATGGTTTTTGATAGAACACTATGGCGTCATTTGATTCATGTAGTTGACCCCGCTTAGTGGATAAGGTTTGGTTGTTGTTGTATGGTTGAAATTGCTTTGCACTATTGATTAAGGCAAGACATGTTAACCATCCTATGGCTGCTGGTATTTTGTTTTTTGGTGTAATGCCTATCCATATCAACCTTTTTCTACTTTCTTTTATGACTGTTAAGCTGTCATGGAATAGTTTGATGTTCACCAACTCAAGCAATCCTTTTAAAGGGTGCTATAAAGCCCCCTCCATGTGAGATTAAGAAAATGGCCGGGCCCATTGCGAATCTCTTATTATCAGCCATACCCTGCATTTGCAAGAGATTAATTTCACGACTCGAATATGTAAACTGTGATCTATTTTCACACATCAACAACTCCAACAATGCTTTTTGTCGGTCTCTAATTATAAGCACCCTTTGAAAACACTTGCCCCTAAATATAAGCACTCTTTCAAATTACTAGATGTATTTATTATTTTTTCCAAACATAACTCTAATTAATACTACCTTTTTTTTTAAGGAATTAATACTACTTATTTGTCTTGGAAGATGAAAATGCAATATTAAATATATCTTTACACTATTGGCAATTTAGTACTTTATACACAAAATGTAGACATTAATTACACTACCAACTTAACCCCCTTGGATTGGCCTAGTGGTATTGGCTAGGAACCTTGGAGTGTGCTCATCTCAAGATCTCAAGTTCGATTCTCCCCGGTGCCAATTTTGGTGGGTTAATTTGACTTCTTCAAAAAAAATTACACTACCAATTTTTCTTAATATACGTGAATAGTGGGAAAGGGGTCAATTAAAAGGATCAGAGGAAGTGTTTTAGTATATATTCCTCCATAAATGGCCTCTACTGTGTGGGCTTATTGCCATATTGTTGTGGATGGCTCTTATTTGAAAAGTGGACAAATGTCGGAGTAGAGCTTAGCGGGAGCCAGATGGGCGAGTTGATTTGTTATCTATACTATAAATACATTATGTAACAGAGTTGTAAACTTGTAACCCTAATTCGACTCTGAAAAATACAAAGAGGCAGCAGCCACAGTGCTCCCGGAGACGTAGGCACAACTTACCAAACCTCGTTAACTAATCTTTCTCTCATTATTTACTCTTAATCTTTTACTCTGTTCTATATTCCAGTTGTGAGTTTCAACACCACTCCCAAATATCTCTCTTTCATTGAGAAATACAGGCACAATAACCGATATACATGCATATACAGATATCTCTCTCCATTTAAGCAATGCTTCATTTAGGTTATGGATGTGAGACATGTGGCAAGAAAACATCCAAGGGCTGAGATTTAAAATTAAAAAACAAGTATTTATTTAATCAAAATTACCATCTTCCTCACAGTTCCCTCTTCCTCTGTTCTGGCAAGAAAACATCTCCATATGTGGTCATTTGCCACATTTTTTGCTGTTATTCTGATTATTTGTACAAATTAAAGTCCTTGGTGTGAAAAATCACCACCTTCTGATTTAAATGCACCAAACTTCTTTATCCTGTCTAAATTTTTGGCTGAAATTTTATTGATCCTTTGTGATATATACGTGATATAGTTTAATTTTATAATCATAAATTTATTTGCAAGAACACATGTTTTTGTTGTGCGTATTGTATTTTTCTTTTGCAATCTTTGTACACGTTACAAGCTGTTTCAAGTTCCTTATTTTTTCTGCTACTGCAGCATGGAGTTCCTTTATAGATCTGGCGTTGGTGACGGTCCTCTTGTGGCTTTTGGTGCATCTGACGGAGTCATTAGAGTTCTTTCGATGATTACATGGAAGGTTGGTAACCAAAATATTAATCTAGTCTCAACTATTAGCATGTTATGATGATGCTCCTATTCCATGCAGCTTGCTAGAAGGTACACTGGAGGTCATAAAGGAACAATCTCTTGCTTGAAGTCCTTCATGGCAGCTTCAGGCGAGGTAGATCTGGATTAGTCATGGATGAGTTTATGCTACATTATTTTATTTTACTAGCATTGTTTTCAGGAACTTCATATTTTTACCTATGGTTTAACAAAGAATAGTGTTTATTTTGAAGAACAAAGAATAATGTTAACCCTAACACTTTTAATATATTCTGCAAAATTAAGCATTCAATAAGGCTTGTATTAGCTCCAACTCTAATTGCAGAAAATTGCATTTTGTGACTGCTTAGTGTCCATCAAGACTATTTATTGTTAATTACAATTGTTTGTTAATATTGTGATCTTGCACGATTGATCATCTTTAAATGTTACTTTTATGTGTGAAATACTTGTGACATTTCATTCCGTTTTTCTTTTGGGGGTGTGGTTATGGTTGGATTTCAGGCTCTTCTGGTTTCGGGTGCCAGTGATGGATTGCTCATAATTTGGAGTGCTGATCATGGACAAGATTCACGTGAACTTGTACCCAAGCTGAGTTTAAAAGTACCATTCTTTTCCTTATGATTACTCCACTTTGTCGGTTTGTTCAATAATTGGTGAAAGACAATATGTATCGCTTGAAATGGCTATGAAACACAGACAAGCCATTGTTAAATGTGGCTAAATTACAGTTGTTATTTCGTATTTGTTCGAGTATGTCCGGCCAAAAGGTGGAAATGAAAATTCAGATTGAGTTGAACAAAACTATATTTTGATCTCTTTCTTCTTAATTTAGGTGCAGCATATATTTCTTTTTGTTACTCATTTTTCTACCCTATTATTCTTGGTTTATAAAACCACGTGATGCATCTAGGCACATGATGGCGGGGTTGTGGCAGTTGAGCTTTCTAGAGTGATGGGAGGTGCTCCTCAGCTAATTACAATTGGTGCAGATAAGACATTAGCTATATGGGACACGGTCTCCTTTAAGGTATGTATTGGTGCTAGCACCTTCATTTTTATTCTGTTAAAATTCCTCTCATGACTAGAAAGACTTAGCATTAGCATGCTTTTAATTCTCAGGAGCTGCGGCGTATAAAGCCAGTTCCAAAATTGGCCTGCCACAGTGTGGCTTCTTGGTGCCACCCTCGAGCTCCGAACCTTGATATTCTAACCTGTGTCAAAGATTCTCACGTATGGTATGCGGTTTTCTTTCTTCTGTGGTGACTTTTTGTTTCTAAATTTTTACTTGATTGTGTGATGATGCATTATATCCATATAGTTTTGAAGACTTCTTTGTTTGAATTTTTGTTAGGGCAATCGAACATCCCACATATTCTGCTCTCACTAGGCCATTGTGTGAATTGACAACCGTTATTCCTCCACACGCTCTTGCCCCTAATAAGAAACTGAGGGTATGTGGTTTAACTAGTTACACTTAATTAATTTTGGCTTGGTTTAGAATGTATTGTTCCCTGTATAACTTCGTGTCAAACCTATCCAACATGGAATAATGATATGAATATGATTTGAAACTTCTAAACACTTTAAGGACGAGTGTGACAGAATCTGTGGAAAACTTGCAGCATTTGATTATCATGCCTCAGGGTAATAAATAAATCCTCTTTAATAGAAAAGAAGGGACTTCAAGCCTGCACTACTCCCTGCCGACTTCACTCTTTTTGTTGACTATACCTGGTAACAGATTTGGTCAAACTTATTTTTGCTGCAGGTGTATTGTATGGTTGCACATACTTTGCAGCCACATCTTGTTGCTATTGGAACCAATATTGGTGTTGTTATCTGCGAGTTTGATGCTAGATCTCTTCCACCTGTTGCTCCCCTACCTACCCCATCAGATAGTAGAGAGCATTCTGCTGTATTTGTAATCGAAAGGGAGCTAAAGCTATTAAATTTTCAATTAAACAACTCTGTAAATCCATCACTCGGAAATAACAGCTCCTTGTCAGAAACAGGAAGGCCCCAGGGAGATGCTTTTGAACCATTACCTGTCAAGCAGGGGAAGAAGCACATTAGTACACCTGTTCCTCATGATTCATACTCAGTTCTTTCTGTGAGCAGTTCAGGAAAGTAAGTTACTTTTGCTAAAATCTATTGAATTTTCCCCCATAAAGCGTATCTGTAACTAAAAGCTAACATTTTTTCTTGTAAGTGTACTCCTGTCCCTAAAAACAGCCCTCTTAATCAATCTACAAGAATTTAGAAAACTATTTAATCTAGTTATTTCCATTGAATTTGTCAACAATGTGTATTGATTTTTCAAAATTGCTCTGCATTAATTGGGATTCATATTTTTCCACTTAACTAATGATTTTCTTGAGTATTTAAATAAGGGTTAAATATGTTTTTCGTCCTTACATTTTGCGCCCCTTTGAAGAATAGTCCCTACATTTCATTGAATGTTTTTAAAATCCTCATATTTTATCTCCGTTATCAAAATTAGTCCTTGCTGTTAATTCTCTAACAGAATGCTGATGTGGCAGTTAGTGGGTCCCAATTATTTTAGGGTTAAATATGTTTTTGGTCCTTACATTTTGCGTGACTTTGAAGAATAGTCCTTATTATTTTAGGAATTTTAAAAACATTTATTGAAATGTACGGACTATTTTTCAAAGTCACGCAAAATGCAGGGATCAAAAACATATTTAACCTTAAAATAATTGGGACCCACTAACTGCCACGTCAGCATTCTGTTAGAGAATTAACATCAAGGACTAATTTTGATAACGAAGATAAAATGTGAGGATTTTAAAAACATTTAATGAAATGTAGGGACTATTCTTCAAAGGGGCGTAAAATGTAAGGACTAAAAACATATTTAACCCTTTAAATAATTAGGGGTATTTTTGTAGAAATAAGTTAGGCATATAGTAGTAATTTGGAAAGGGACTTAAAAGAAGGGACCCTTTTTTTTTGTTGCAAAAGAAGCGTATATTTAGACATGGAGGTAGTATAATTTTGTGGTGTTGTTTTCTCTACAGAATTTTGTGGTGTTGTTTTCTCTACAGTAATGCATAAAATTGTAACTTCGGGTATTCCTTTTATAAAGTCACAATTTGCAATTATCAACTTTACTGTGCTTGTTTATGCTGTAGCTCTTATACCGTTATGCAACCTCCTCTTCTAGCATACAGTTTGTTAATTGGATCGCCTTTTGGGCGTTTTCTTACCCCTGTTATATGTTTGCAGGTATTTAGGAATCGTTTGGCCAGATATTCCTTACTTTTCTGTCTACAAGGTCAGTGATTGGTCGATTGTTGACTCTGGAAGTGCCAGGCTTCTCGCTTGGGATACTTGTCGTGACAGATTTGCTATACTGGAATCATCAGTAGTTCCTCGAATTCCTATAATTCCCAAGGGCAGTTCATCGAAAAGAGCAAAAGAAGCTGCTGCAGCACAAGCAGCAGCAGCTGCAGCTGCTGCTGGTTCCGCAGCTTCTGTTCAAGTCCGAATTATGTTGGATGATGGAACATCAAATATGCTAATGAGGTCTGTTGGTGCACGCAGTGAACCAGTAAGATTCTTTCTCAGTTTAATATATTCCTCGTTAAAGTTTATCATAATAATCTAGGATTTGATGATTCTGGCTTTTATTGGTGACAATGCTTTCTTATGAATCAAACTTCTGCAAATTTTTCATCTTTGTGGCAATTGTTAAGATTTATTTATCTCATCTTGCATTGTCTTGATTAATACCTACCAAATAATGTACTCTATTCTTAGACTAATCATGGCTCTGATAAATTATGTATATTAATTGATTGAATAACTAGCACAAGATAAGCACAAGATAGTTGATGTTTGGTTGATAATTGTTTTGCAACTGCCAATTCGGTGCTATAGAAACTAATTATGGGATAATTCGTGAGTCAAAGGATTTTGTGTCTGCTGTTTCTTGTAAAATGTTGTGTTGGACATCTGTATGAAATTGGCTATAGTGGTGTTCTAAGAAGTATTAAAAATGTCTTCGATTTTAATTTTTTTTAGGATAAATCCACTTCTATACTGTTGCCAAGAGTCGTCAATCTGTTTGTTTTTCTATGCAAAGATAGTATGACCTCCTGTGCATGTTATTCTTCAAAGAGAGTATCTTTGAAAACAGGAGCGACAATTTGAATGTTAGGGTACCTTTTGAACCGGTGTATCTCTTTTAGGTCATTGGTTTGCATGGAGGGGCACTGCTTGGTGTTGCCTATCGAACATCTAGGAGAATCAGTCCTATTGCTGCTACAGCTATTTCAACAATTCAGTCTATGCCATTATCAGGTTATGGAAGCAGCGGTCTTTCTTCTTTTACTACTTACGATGATGGATTGTCTTCAAATAGATCTCCAGCTGAGGCGGCACCTCAAAACTTCCAGCTATACAGGTGAAATTTATGGTTATTGTACAGTAAAAAAAATCGTTTTTGATAAAGTTCAGAGTTTCCTTTTTTCCCTAACCCGGCCTTTGTAAATAAAGTATTGTCTCTTTAAGATTAGAATGCTCACATGTATAAGGGTGCCACTTTTACTCTAGTTTTGCCTTGGGGTAGATTTACGTTTAGGATTCCCTCTGGTGCATGCTCATGGTTGTTTCTGGAGAATTTCCTTTTCTGTTATGCAGAGATAGGCAGCCCTGCTCTGCAATATTTATATATTTTGGTTGATAGAAAGACATATAGTTTGTGTTGCCCCAGTTCTTTCACCTAGAAATCATTTTTTCAGCTCTTTATTTGAAACCCAACTGTTATAACTTCTCTTTATGCAAGTATCTCTCTGCGAGGTTGAAGCTCAGCTCCATCGGAGGTTTTTTTTTTATTTTTTATTTTTTATTTTTTTTTTTATATATAAGGGTACTCGGTAGAATTAGACAATTAGTAAAAAGAATCTTTTACATACTCGTGCACCTTGCAAGACTTTCTGTACTAATGTTTCTTAAATGGTATTGGGAATTAAGAGGCTGCGGCCATGCGGCTTGTCACCTATAAGCTAAAATAGGTCTGTCAGTCACTTTGGTTGGCACATGCTTCTGTGCCACTGCCACCTCACCCTCAAATAACAATCAAGGCTTTTGCCTAAACCACATGTCATTTTTTCTCTCAATTCTGTACTACCTGTTAAACCCTTGATTCGCATTAAATTCATATAAAGTTGAATTGCCAGTATTACTTTAATCTTTGTTACTTTAATGAGGGTACAAATTCACAAGTTTCCTTTTAATTTGATATTGCATTTAATTATGTCTGTGGTTCAGTTGGGAGACATTTCAGCCTGTGGGGGCTCTACTTCCTCAGCCAGAATGGACTGCTTGGGACCAAACCGTCGAGTATTGTGCTTTTGCATACCAACAATACATAGTCATATCTTCTTTGCGCCCACAATATAGATACCTGGGAGATGTTTCAATTCCATATGCGACTAGTGCTGTTTGGCACCGGAGGCAACTGTTTGTGGCAACACCAACTACTATTGAGTAAGCATCTACCGTATTACTCTTCTTTTTTTTTTTGGGTTATTGCTCCGCTGTTTTCTGTAAGTTTGCTTTAGTTGTTTAGAAAGTGGAATGAAATCTATAATTTACACAGTTACTTCATTGGCTTTTTGTGAGTAGACCATTCATCATGACCAAAAAATCCTGATGAACATATATCGAGTTCAGGAAGTAACTAGTAATGGCTAATCCATGTCAGGGTTGAATATTGTGGGTGTAACTGCAGATAGACAAAAGTTCCATCCCTCCTGTTTGTATATGATGTGTGACATCATTATCAATACCTTTGTAATTTTGTTTTTGCAAAAGACCCCAAATCTCTGAAGATCTCAGTTTTGGGTATTTCTTCATGGCTCATGCTCACCTTTTACTATCATATCATATTCACCCCTTTGCTGATCGTACACAAATTCCTTTTATCTTTTGATTTAGTCAAATGGAAGCCCCTTGGTCTCCGGAGTATCTGTCCACAATTCACAGCTTAGCATTTCCCCTATCCTATTTTTTTATTCAGCACGACAATAGCATTGCGAAAAAGCATGCTCTTAGATGCTCATCTTGACTGTATAATGAGTTCTCAGATAGATGAGTTTAATTCGATCCTTTGTGAAAATCTATTTGTACCGGAAACTCTTCAGTGACGCACTTAATGTTCAGACACTTGTCATCTCTTCTGCATACATACCATCCCCAAAGAAAAACAAATCTAATTTTTCTGACAAACATCTGCATGTTTATCTTTCTATGTGGGATGCTTGTAAATCTTTAATGTGAAAGTTTTTGTTGTGACTAACTATCCCTAGCATAAGTTGTCGGGTGAAAATTAGTAATTGACATCTGATTAAAATCTCCAACAGCCAAAATTCATAATTTATTTTATGTTCTATGTTTTGATTTCAGAGTTGTTTTTGTGGACGCTGGGGTTACACAAATTGACATTGAAACGAAAAAGATGAAAGAAGAACAGAAATTGAGAGAAGCACAGACAAGAGCAATATCAGAGCATGGAGAGTTGGCACTAATTACAGTTGAAGGTCCTCAATCTACTACAGAAGAAAGAATATCATTAAGGCCACCGATGCTGCAGGTTAAAAAATGTTTACAATTTTTATCATATATGGAAATGATTGCAGACATCCAAGGTTTATTTTCCTCAAGGTTTATTTCTAGATAGTAGACACGTTTGGTAGATGTTTGCTTGAATGAATTGAAAGAATATTTTAGATGGAATTTTGTATGTAATTAGTTTTTTTTTTTCCCTTTGAAACCCGCATTACTATTCTAAACCAGGGCATCTTTGTGTTGACAACATTGATATATTCTACATCTTTGTTCAGCTGTTAGTTTTCTTCAGTATTAGAAGCTGAAAAGAATGAGATTTACGTCTATTTAAATTTGTGTTATTTTTGCATTGATGGAGATAATAATATGCAATTCAAGTCTATGATTCCGGTTTTATATTATACTATTCACTAAAAGTTACGAACTGTGAGAAATTTGAAGCATAGAATACTCCCTGCCAATTGCTTATAAATCTGGTATCTGTTTTTTCACTTTGGTTAAAAAATTGGAATTTTTGTATTTGATCCTCATGTTTCAGTTGTTTCAACACACACCACGAGTTACTTTGTCATCTCATGTACTAATAATAAACATATATTGATGGTTTCCTTTGAGGGTGTCTTATTCCTTGATCTAGTAATTTTCCTGTCTACACACACACACACACACATATCAGAGAGAGAGAAATAGATATTTATTTCTTGTTCCTATTCTAGGTGGTTCGATTGGCTTCATTTCAGCATGCTCCTTCGGTGCCACCTTTCCTATCATTACCAAAACAATCTAGAGCTGATGGTGACGACTCTTGGACAAAAGAAGCAGAGGAGAGAAAGGCAAGTGAAGTGGCGGTTGGTGGAGGAGGCGTGTCTGTGGCAGTTACTCGTTTTCCGATGGAGCAGAAACGTCCGGTTGGGCCTCTTGTTGTGGTCGGTGTTAAGGATGGAGTTCTTTGGCTAATTGACAGGTAATTTGGACTTCTTACTTTCGATTGGACGCTTTTAAACTAGAAAATAGGCTGAGAAAATAACAGAGAAGATCATAGCTAAGTGCATTATATTTTTCACCCAGAAGGCTGTAGTTATATACATCAAAAAATAAAATGCATTAAAGGACAATATGTTTTGAACTATTTCTTATCATCCTAAATTTCCAATCCTACGTGTAGTCCTATTGCCTTTTAATTTCCAGCAGTGACTATTTAACAGCCCTAATAGCTTCAAATACTATTTCATTACAACCTCTACTAAATGTTCAAAACATCCATATCCAATGGCTTTTGTATTTGATCTATTTTTTCCTGAACTTTCTGTTCTCTCATTCGCTTTAATGCATGAAACACATTAATGGCTTTCACATCGGGGGGCCAGATTATATGATTATCTCCTTTGAGGTTGATTCTCTTAATTTTTCAGAAATTAGACTAATCAAATGTCTTTATAAAGAGGGGGAGTCAATGTAATTTGATCAAACCCCAAGAGTGATCATTGTTCATTTTATTGGGATGAATGTTGTCATGGATGAGCAGTCGGCAGAAATTCAAGAAAGCACGTGATTAGGAACAATTGCTTTTGAAACAGAGTTGGAGTAGCTCTTATAAAGAGATCTGTGATGCACTTAATGTGTTTAATTGAGTTTTGACTTTTCTGTGTTATTTAACATGGGAATGTTGTATTTATATATCGATTTCAAATTCAAGGTCTTTCATTTTTATTCAATGCTGATTTCAAGAATGATGCTACTAATACCTGGATTGTGGTAGGTACATGCGAGCTCACGCCTTATCTTTGAGCCATCCCGGTATTCGCTGTCGATGTCTTGCTGCTTATGGTGATGCTGTTAGTGCAGTAAAATGGTGTTGATTTCCTTCTCTCTTTTCATATTTATTACTTAGGAGTTCAGATATATTAGAATATCTCACATTATATTTTTTCAAACAGGGCAAGTAGGCTTGGAAGAGAACACCACGATGATTTAGCACAATTTATGCTAGGAATGGGCTATGCTACTGAAGCACTTCATTTGCCTGGAATATCAAAGAGGTGTGTTGTATGCTTATGGCCAAGAGCTAGCAATTTTAATCGACATTTGTACAATATTTCTTTACTCCTTACGTTGGCTGTTTACGTTCTGTAGGCTGGAGTTTGATTTGGCAATGAAGAGCAATGATTTGAAGAGAGCTCTTCATTGTCTTCTTACCATGAGTAATAGCCGGGATATTGGACACGATGGTACTGGGCTGGGTTTGAATGACATTCTTAATTTAACAGATAAAAAACAAGATGTAACAGATAAAAAACAAGATGTAGTTGAAGGTGTTCAGGGTATAGTGAAATTCGCAAAAGAGTTCTTGGATCTTATTGACGCTGCAGATGCTACAGCACAGGGTGAAATTGCCCGCGAAGCTCTGAAGAGGTTAGCTGCAGCTGGATCAGTTAAAGGTGCTTTACAAGGTCATGAATTGAGGGGATTAGCATTGCGCCTTGCAAATCATGGAGAGTTGACTCGGCTAAGTGTAAGCAGTCTTTCTTAATATTTTTTTCCAACCCACTAATTTCTGGCTGTTTGGTGCATTTTGGTATACCAATTTAATAGAACTAGATCATAATTAATAGAATAGAATATATTATTCCACTAAAGCCTGCTTGTTCAAAAAAATTTATTCCAGTAAAGCCCAATCCCAAGAACTGGGATCAAGATGGTAAATAGGGGAGACAAAATAAATTCCACCCTAGAATTATAGAAGTGTTTATTCTTATCGTTATACTTATAGAAGAAAGGTTTTAGATTATAGAGATAAAATAAATTTAAGAGAGAACTATTGTTTTAAAGAGAGAGAAATATTGATGGTAATAAGAATGACCAATCAGAAATGAAGGGGGTTTAGGGGGTAGGAAAATATGGAAGAATGTTTGTAGGTTTTTTACCACTGTGAACAGGATATAAAATGAGCAGTCTGTCATTGTTCGTTACTTTGCAAAGTTAAATCTAGGTCCATTGTTCCTATTAGATTTAGACGTGGTTTTATTCTTTGGAATCTATTGTTAACAAATTTGTTGATAAGATCTACCACTACAATATACATGTCATTCATAGTCTTCATTTTAACCATAATTTTGTATCACTTTTGGGTAAGTTTAGTATCCTTTACAACATAGTTTGATTCCTATTATTTGTTGTACAGCAATGAGGTTGGAATCTTTCTTTGACTAGGATCCCAATGAATTGCTTTTACAGTATTTGGTTCCTTATAGTGAATAGACAATGCGACCCGTGTGCAAAATGGCATTTGTCAGGATTGCGTCTATCATTTTAGCTATGACTAGTTATGCCTCTGCTTTTTGTCCATGATTATCTAGTGATATTGGTTTAATGGAAGCACATTGTTTGAGTAAAAGGAACAGATTCGTGTTTGTTTCTTTTTAGATCAATTAGTCTTCTCTATCTTGTCAATTTTGAAGTTTTTGTTTTAATCATAAGCAAAGTAGTACATTATGCACTACAGGGTTTGATAAACAACCTAATCACGCTTGGCTTGGGACGGGAAGCTGCATTTTCTGCTGCTGTTTTGGGCGACAATGCTCTAATGGAGAAAGCATGGCAGGATACTGGAATGATGGCAGAGGCTGTGCTTCATGCTCATGTATGATCTGTTATGTACAGCTAGATGACCACTTTATTTAGTATTTGTAGTCTGACCTTTTTGTTTTTCAGGCACATGGACGTCCAACTCTGAAGAATTTGGTTCAGGCCTGGAACCAAGTGCTACAGAGAGAGGTTGAGCCTACTCCATCACAAAAGACAGATGCTACATCTGCATTTCTGGCTTCTCTTGAGGAGCCTAAGCTTACGAGTTTGGCAGATGCAGGCAAGAAACCACCTATTGAAATCCTACCTCCGGGGATGATGTCACTTAATGCCCCCATTTCCATTTCGAAAAAACCAGCTTCTGCTGCTCAGAACTCCCAGCCACAACCAGGCAAGCCATTGGCACTGGAAGCACCTCCTACAACCACAGCAGCGCCAGACAGTTCTACGCAGCAGCCTGAATCTGCACCTGCACCTGCACCAGTTAGTGATCCGCGTCCATCAGACTCCACACCAACTCCTGAGGCCACTCCACCTGAATCAAATTCGGGTGAAACAGCTGTAGATAATGGAGGTCCTACCCCGGCGTCAGTAAGTGAAGAAAATCCAAATGTTAACGGGGAAACTGTTCAGGCAGAGACTACTAGTGATCCAGCCCCTCCTGAGGCCCCATCACCGGTAGCAGAGGTTTTAGAGACCAATACTCCAAATCCAACTACAGTACCTGCAAGTGGTGACCCTTTCCTATGATTGGAATACCTCCCGCACTGTTGAAGTAAATGAATTTATTTACAATTCAAGATTTGTTTACGTTTGTAAAGAAATTATTTTAGATATAAAGGAAATCTAGTATTAGTTTGTAACAAATGTATACTCTGGTGGTACAATTGTACCTAGCAGATGTCTTTCCCTTTTCCCCCCTCAATTTTCCAAGCTGAAGTGTTGTCTCATTGTTGTGATTGTGAGATATCAGGACACATGAGTGCTGTTTTTTTCACTTACTATTATTTTTTTATTTTTTTGCCGAATATAAATTTCCAGTTGTTTTAGATTTGTACCAGTTAAAGGCCAGTCTCTTCTTTGTAATGAGTTTGTAGATTGCATATACTAAACATAATAGCTGCAATCGTTTGTCGTTTTTGATTCGTATATTAGTACCCTTTTGGCCATTCATGGCGGCATATAAGACCCGGTTGCTTTATTTAAGAATTTAAATGATATTCGGTTGTCCTTCCTTTCGTCTTGGCTACTGGCTTTCTTCTGCATTTGTTTTGATATCTCAGTTGTACATCTATCTCCACCGTACTTTTACCAAGAGGAGAATGGTGTGTCTAGTATAGATGATTTTTTTTGGTCCAAAAATACCAACACAATGTTTTTTTTTGGAGCCGCTGGGTTTTCAACCTCAGCATTGCTTCCTACCACTTCATTCATCAAACTTATAGGTTGTAGAACAACGATAATGGTGATAGAAATAATAATATATTATTGTCAACAATTTTTATGACAGAATACCCGCTTTTTTTAAACAAACAGAATTGCGATGAATGTGCAGTCAAAAATCTATCAGCCATGGATGGGAAAAACTTTCGACAACTCTTCACACATATTTTTTAACAGAACATCTGCTTTCTCTATGCATGAGTTTGAATATACACATACATGAAAAGCAATTTTGTTGACGTATAGAAATATACTTTTTGACAATTGCGTTCCCAAAAGTTTTTTTAAAAACGCGGAAGGTGAAAAGTTGCTCCTATTTTTAGCACTGAATCTATTGATGACTATGAATAAAACACAAGACCAATTTTGGACAGAAAAAACACAATAAGGCTTGATAATAATGCAAATTTGATAATCAGAACAAAATTATAAATACCAGACTCCTAACTAAGTATATGTTTTTTTTCTACATCAAAACTAGCTGTTATTCCATTGTATGAGTCTCTTAGAGTCATCTACCATCTTACGGGAAGTGTAGTACGTTAGCATGGCTAACCAGAGTAGAATATTTCTTGGTAGAAAAACTAGAGTAGAATATAATATTTGTATCTAAAAATAGAATTATTCTTGCGAAAACATATAAAAAAAAAACATTTTTACCAAACAAGCAAACCTTAAAACTGACTTTCATATATGGTTGGAAGAAATTGGAGGGTACAGAAATATATTTGGTACCAACTATTATAAAAGGTGAAAGAAAATAGACCGAACAAACTGATTAATATGATTTTAAATGATATAATGAAGTACAAAATTGAGTTTTGCAGGACCCAAGTGAATAAGCTTGAAATGGTGTTAGCACCAAGAGTTGACAGAGATGACATATGTAAAGATGGCTTTGAATTTTAAAAATGAGTCATACTATTTAGCTCGAACACAGTACCAAACCAGGCTAACCAATCAAAATATGTTACATTGATTCTTCAAATTTTGTTTTGTTACCATTTGTAACAAATAGCATTTTTGTTTAAAAAAATATAATAACAAATCCTGAATTATAATTTATAAGTTATTTTCCTCCTCAATTTTGGATGGGACGAAATAATTCCCTCCAAATTTCCAAAAAAGCAAGAGATTTTATTTACACTCTCCATTCTTTTATTTCCCAAACTAAACAACGTTGACAAAGTTTATTACAGATTTGTGCTTCGCAACAATAATCTATCATTATGCATAAGGTTGCTTTCAGAGTACAAAGCAAAAATACAAGAGTGTTTTTATGACAGTAATCAACTAGAAATGAAACCGAAATTTCTTAATGTCTATCACGTACATAGAAAGGAAGGTGCCTAGTCCGGTAACCGGAATTAATACCATCTACTTACTACTAAGCATGACACATTAGCACTATTTTATTGAAACTTCTACTCTTGGCCAAGGGCAAGATCATGCCAAGCATCCTTATTAACTTGCTGTGCCTCCTGATCTGATCAACAACAAATGACATGGTGTTAAAAAGTCAACAACAAAAAGCAGAAACAATCCTCCAACATAAGACCCATCTCATGAACAATAATCTATCCACTATTATAAGTTATGTAGCCCCGACACATAAGTTTGAAAACATGTT
>Ga0315913_1001557_pt1 | contig 25532 bp, 14 predicted proteins | sample MpolsnodulesMG_FD_207736 | JGI IMG/M metagenome (GOLD analysis project Ga0315913, IMG submission 207736) | Medicago polymorpha root nodule microbial communities from Los Angeles, California, United States - small nodules | ecosystem: Host-associated > Plants > Roots > Nodule | place: USA...
ACGTGGCGTGTTCTCAGCAATTTTGGGACGAAAGGGACCAAAATTGCCATTTTTTTAATAGGGGGCCAAAATCGCAACATTTCGAAACTTAGAGGGAAAAAAGTGTAGTTTAGCCAAAAATAAACAAACAAAAATATTAAAATGGTCATTAAGGTCCTTGACCATGCATACTAACTATCAATTAGGTCCCTCGCAGTAAACACTTACTGTAACTAAGGTTTCAGACAAACCATGAGTAATTATGCTGAAGAGAGTGTTGCTGAGAATGATTTTCCCAACGATAATGACATTTACCATTTTGAAGAACTAAAGAGCCCTATTAGTACTGATTATGAAAGTGATCAAAATGGAAGACAAGTTTTCCCTAAATTTAATTCAAATGCAAAGTTTGGTCAGGTTCACTTGGAGATAGGAATAAAATTTAAAACTTCGGATATATTCAAAGAAGTTGTTAGAAACTACACTATATACTATGGAAGAGATATAAAGTGGTTGAAAAATGACAAACAAAGGTGCAAAGCTATATATAAGGATGAAGAATGCAAATCAATGATGTAAAAGGTACATACTTTGTATAGTAGTGATTATTTTTATGAGAAATGATACATGAACAACCATTTTTTATAACTTTTGTGACAACTTTCTCTCTCATACTGACATTATCTTTTTACTTTCTCTCTCTATTGTTTTGGTTTTTGTGCCAATACCTCATTTCCTTTGTAAAATTTTAGTTGTCACATATATGGATGTTCAAATAACACAACTCTATTTTTATATGTGCATGTGATGCTGCCACTTTGTGCCTGCAAGTGTTTGCTGTGAGAGACTTTAGTGATAATAAGTGTTTACTGTTACAGACCTAACTAATAGTAAGTATGCACAGTCAGAGACCTTAATGATCATTTTAATGTTTTCTGTTTATTTATTCTATATGCTAAGGACAACTTCATTAAGGAAGATGATCCAGTTCTTGACGAATGAGCAACACTTTGTTGGGATGAGTTTGCACCAACACCCATCATCATGTCATTCTATTTGGTGTTTATTGGAAAAGATTCAATTAGAAGAGATTTATCGGTTTGAGATTTAGGGATTTGGAGATTATATTCGAAATTTAGGGATTTGAAATTCAATTTGAGGATATTGATTTTCGGTTTAGGGACCAAAGTGACCATTTTATACTTTCACTTTGGTCTTTGTGACACATCATGCACCTTTTCAGCACAAAAACATTTGCCACCTCATCAATTAACATAGGTTTTTAATGCCTAGACTAAATTGATAACGGAAGAAGTGTACATTTAAGGACTATTTTGTATTTAATCTTGAGTTAGGAACCTTTGTGACAACGAGGTGCAGAGTCAGAGACTAAAATGATCATTTATTTTAGAATCAATAATGAAGACAAAATCAATTCTATTCAAAAGCAACTAAATATTTTAGAATCAACTATACACTTCCGTAATCAATTATGGCATATCTAGAAGTGGAACCAAACTTACATTAACTATATAAAAAAGGGGTTGGGGCCTTGGGGGTGTGAAAATAAAAGATTGAGATAGGAGTAACAATTGCATGAAACATTTTCTTCTTACTCCCGATGGGGAAAGCTTAGCCAATTTTAGCGGGTTAAGGCCCACTCAAATCACCAAATATTCACAGAAACCCTAAAGCCGTAACGGAACTCATGCTCTATAAAAGCGAATCATTTCTTAGGATCACCAAGTAACATAGCACAGCAACCATTCATGTTTTTCTGAAACAGTAGTTAGCTTCTTTACTTTCGTTTTGTTTAATAATATGTAACATGTCTTTGTCTATGTCTATGTTTTTGTTTTATTAATTTTTTCGAAATTTTTACCAAGGAAAATGGTTTAAATCGTGGATTTTCTCAGTGATGATGAATAATTGATGACGAGTCCGATCCATTCATAATCATGACGACATATCGAGGCATTTGTCTGAGAGGTTTTCAGCTTCTTTACTTTCGTTTCGTTCAACATGTAACATATGTCTTTGTTTTTGTCTATGTTGTGTTTTGTTAATTTTCTCGAAATTTTCATGAAGGAAAATGGTTTAAATCGTGGTTTTTCTCGGTGATGATGAATAATTGATGACGAGTCCGATCCATTCATAATTATGACGACATATCGAGGCATTTGTCTGAGAGGTTTCCACTTTTTTCTTCAAAGAAATCCTTCATTGTTTAGTTTTTATATTTACTTATTTTGAATAGAATTTCAATATTTTTTGGTATGTTAAAGGCATGACATGGTGATGATAATTTGTGAACCTTTCCATATGATTATTCACAGGATTAAAATATCCTCCTACTCATTCTGAATGTCATTGCCTAAATATTTATTGTTCTATATAAGTTGTGCTTTTATATTTTTCCTATGTTTGTTTCAATACTTCAAATAATTGGAGATGTTTTGGTGGCTATGATGATGATGATATTATCATTTTATTGAGTTATCGATGATTGTCTTTCAAGCACTTTTGAGCCACCGTCTTTCATAAAATGATTTACTTTTTAGTTTTGGTTTTTTGAATAGCTGATGTATGTATTGTATCAGGGTACATTCTTGTTTTGAATACCTTATATTCTGGATTATAAGAGTTTTTTTTTTCTATATTAAGACTAAGTTTGAAGTTTTAACCCTTCTAGAAACCAAGTAAAAGTCTTCATCCGTGAATCAAAATCTAAACCTAGGACGGTTGGTACTTTTTTAGGTTTTCAAGTCAAAGGAAGTACATTAAGTATTGAAATGAAGAAAAGGTGTGACTTGAGGTGTCATGGTATTTGGTGACATTGATCAAATTCAATGTCACAATCCTTGTGAAAGAACGAAAAAAAACACCAAAGTCATAGAAAACCATGCCACCCATGTGCAACCTATGAAGAAAAAGAAATGGTGCTGCTCTTTCTTGTGAGCCGAGTGGGTAACATATGAATTATTGTATGTGTTGTAAAACTTGAGAAACCAAGCCATTGGAGTCTACATGTGTTGGCATCAGCTGTTACCAATCACTTCCTTGAGTCCGATTACACGTCGCAGCAAGTTATTGGGTTTTGCTTATGAGTTATGTTGAAGAGATGATCAGGAACGTTGGTTTAATCCATCTTTGTATTATTTTTGTATGGAGGAGTGACAATCTCTTTTGAACACTCCCTTTAATACTCACTCTTTTATTGGTTTAAATCAATGTGGGTCTACACATTGAAAATAGAACCCACACAAAACGGTGGGACATACATTGGTTTCATTCAATAGAAGAGTGAGTGTTAGAGAGAGTGTTTAAAAGTGTAGCATTCCTCTTTTGTATGTAAACCTACTTGTTTTAACATGATTATGAATGAGTTGATATTGCATGTAAAATACATGTAAAAGCTTTAGAGGGTTAGACAAAAACTAAAATGTGTTTCTCATTAAACTACAACATAAAACAGTTATTCAATAGAGAGAATGCAAAATGTATTATTAAATGAGTATTTTTTTATGGTGGCTGGAGTTTGACACTCAGACTTGCATCCGTTTGAGATTAAACGGATGTATAAATACTATTTTTTATTAAATTGATAACGGTATAAAAATATGATGTATGACTATCAAATAGTCTTTGTGAGCATACTTTGGTTGACCTGAACATTATATGGACATCCACTTATTCACACATTAACTATATCAGTTAACAATTTCACCATTTGGCGCCTCATTTTTACCTTGTAAACTTACTCGAGATCAATCGGTTTCTGTGGTGATTTGTTGGTTGGACATCCTTGTCTAGAATATGCAATGCAGTTGACACTCCATACACACGTTTACAAAAAATAACTAAATATATGATCAAAGAGTTTAAACTAAGCGCTTGTGTACAATTGTTTTTCATACAAGTATTTATGTATAAATTTTTTCTCTCTCTCCACCAAGCTGGCCTTAGTTTTTTCCCTCTAGGTTTTTTCTTTCGGTTTCTTCATTGAGGGGTGGTTTTAGTTCAATTTAAATAAGTGATTTTTCACATAGATCTAGGCTTTGTCTTCTTGATTTCGTCACCCGAGTGTGGTGGTGTGTTGTTCGTCGTGTTGTGCGGCGTTGTTTGATTTTCTGTATTGTTGCGGTGCTCATTTGATTCATATCGAAGATCAATTATTTAATCAAAGATTTGGACGTCAATGTACGTTTTTAGCGGTGTTGAATGATGTAATATATCGATTTGAATGAATGAATGTCGTTTTGTTTTTGTCAAAAAAATAAAAAAATACAAGTATTTATCTTTTTTCTATAATAAAAGATAAAATCAAATCAAATTGTTTTTTGATTTTATAAGCTATTTTGAAGAGCTAATAAAATAAGTTTGTTTTTTTTGTTGTTGAAAGAAGCTAATAAAAATAAGTTGAAAATAACTTACCAACATTTTATAAACTGTTTCCATAAATTTTTACAAATATTAAAAATAAGTCAATCCACTCAAAATCTTTATCTAAATTTATCAATTGGTCATTAATCTTTGATATATGATACAGAATATTCACTGAGCATTCATTTGAGAAGCTTCCAGCGTGGCAACAAACAAAAATCCATTAACATTAGTTTCATTCATTCATGATTCATCCAATAAGAGATGGCCTTATCCTATCAAAAATCTTACTCACACCACAGCCATCAAAACAGAGTACTCTGTTTATCAGTGTCTATTCTCATCCTACACACAAAGCACTTTCAAATTACTACAAAGTACTTAACTCTCAAATTAAAATTAAAACAACAAGAAGAAAAACACTTTGGTGAAAAAAATAGAATGGCAGCATCATTACAAGCTGCAGCTACACTCATGCAACCAACAAAGATTGGTATCAATAGCCGAAACACCGCTTTTCATCTCAAATCAACACAATCCATTTCTAAGGCTTTTGGCTTAGAACACAATGGAGCTAAGCTCACTTGCTCTCTTCAGGACATAGCTCATAGGTTTGCTGATTCTGCTAAAATTGCAGGATTTGCTCTTGCAACCTCTGCTCTTGTTGTCTCTGTATGTTTCACTTTGTCTTTCTTCTGTTCATCATTCCTTTATTTGATCGCACTTTGATTAAGTTGTCTCAGTTTATTTTTCTCATAGGCTAAAAGTTGCTTGGACTAAAATGGTCACTCATAAAACAAACCTAGTGGATTTTGCAAAACAACATATTTTAATGCCTAATCTTGCACCATTACAACATGTTGAATTCGGATACACTATAAAAAAATACACACATTCACATACATTAATTGATCTTGGTCGTCGATTTGAAACCCGATCTGCTCATCTTATATTTTCACCAAGTCATCTTCAATTAAATAATATATATCATTGATTTGAGATCGAATGATCAAGATCAATCACTTTGTCACATTCATGCGAGGAATTCAAATCCTAACATGCGGCTTATGAGAAATTGTGAACTATTTTTTATTTGTGTGTTTCCGTCTCTCTAGGGCTAGCCCACGTATAAGGCTTGAGAAAATCCTCGCTTCTCAAGCCTTAGCTTCCTAAATAGTCCATTAACTTTATAATCTCATCACAAATTTGAGTTAGTTTTAAATTTCAGATTGCGTTGGGTTAGACTCTACATATACCAGAAGCAATTTTATTCGAGAAAATGTCAACCACTTTCTTTTAAACGAAAATTCAAACTGTGGCTCGACATGTTTTGAATTTTCAAGGGACCAGTCAGTAGTCACTCTAGAGTTATTTTCACAATTATTTAGTCTTGTATATTTTTCTTTTGATATGATCTTAACTTAAACATTACTTATTTAATTACGTATGTACTTATTTAGTTATTTTATGTATGTTGATTGACTAGTGATTATTGTGGAATTAATAATAATCAGGGAGCAAGCGCAGAAGGTGCTCCAAAGCGACTAACCTTCGACGAAATCCAGAGCAAAACATACTTAGAAGTGAAGGGAACAGGAACAGCTAACCAATGTCCAACAATTGAAGGTGGATCAGACTCATTCTCTTTCAAGTCAGGAAAATACAATGCAAAAAAATTCTGCCTTGAGCCAACTTCATTCACAGTAAAATCTGAAGGCGTAACCAAAAATTCCCCACTCGATTTTCAAAATACTAAGCTAATGACGCGCTTGACATACACATTGGACGAGATAGAAGGACCATTCGAAGTATCTCCTGACGGTACTGTCAAATTCGAGGAGAAAGATGGAATTGATTACGCTGCTGTGACCGTTCAGCTCCCCGGAGGCGAGCGCGTGCCATTTCTCTTCACGATCAAACAATTGGTAGCATCAGGGAAGCCAGACAGCTTTAGTGGAGAGTTTTTAGTACCTTCTTACCGGGGTTCGTCATTTTTGGACCCAAAGGGAAGAGGTGCTTCAACTGGTTATGACAATGCAGTTGCTTTGCCTGCTGGTGGAAGAGGTGATGAGGAAGAACTTGGTAAGGAAAATAACAAGAGTGCTGCATCATCTAAAGGGAAAATTACATTGAGTGTAACTCAAAGTAAGCCTGAAACTGGTGAGGTTATTGGTGTGTTTGAAAGTATTCAGCCTTCTGATACTGATTTAGGTGCTAAAGCTCCTAAGGATGTTAAGATTCAAGGTGTTTGGTATGCTCAGCTTGAGTCATAGAACATTTCTGTTGGTATAGATTTTGTTAGCAAAATCTTTTGACACCGATTGGTTAAGAGCACTGAGAGCAATTAGTATCATGTTTGTATATTATTATAATGACTTCATCATAATGCTTAAAATGTCACATGGTCTTGTGTTTTAAAACATTTAGCTTATTATTTTATGGGTGACACTAACAAGCGCCCTTAGAACACTAGTTCAGAAGTAAAAAATAGATAAATTATAAATTTGATGTAGAAAAAGTCCATTTTTAAAGTTTCAAGGTGTTGAATACACAATCCCTAGGATAAACTTTCTCTTTTAAACTTCTTAACAATTTGATGTTAAAAATCCGATCTGTAATTTTTAAGCACAACCCCCTGCGTTTATTCAGGCTTTCAGGCCGACTCATATGGGCTAGCCTGTTTTGACCAAGGTTGTCAAAATCGGGACTTTTCTTCAAGTCGAAAGGGAATAGCAAAATCGGGACTCGTAAAATCGCAATCAAAATTGAAGGATTTTACTCAAGGACTTTTGTAGAATTGATATAAGAAATCTTAAAATTGCAATCAAAATCGATGGATTTTACCTAAAAAAAATAACACTAAATATATGTTACAAATGGTATATAGTCATAAACGACTTAATTTATAAGAAGTCGTAAAATTGCAATCAAAATCGATGGATTTTTGCCTATTTTGTGATTCTACTATGGATTTGAGTCATTGAAGGTGAAGAAAGTCGCAAAATCCTAGATTTTAGGATTTAAGTCGGGATTTTGACAACAATTGTTTTGACAACTCTGTGTGTGCTTGTTGACCACTCATAAGTTATCCCAGTGAAATTGATCGTGTAATTTAAACGGATTGATATCAAAAGAAATATGATGAACATTCTCTCTTCAATACTCATTCTTTTATCGAGGAAAACCGAATGAATTTCACCACTTTTAAAAGCATCAAACTCAAATGAATTTTAGTCGGTAAGTAAACTAGTGTTAGAGAATGTTAAAAAAAAAACTCATTTGATCTGAAATCAACTTGTAGTGCATGATATATGATGTGATTGGAGAGAACAATGGGTTGAATGATTAAAGACCCTTCAATCCGAATAGTGTAGCCATCGCACCGACGGAACAGATTCTTTGTACAATAACAATATCTACAGGATTTCATCACCCACTTAAAGCAAGAATAAAATTAAAACAAATTCATTGTTCTACTATTTTAGTATTTGTCTCTCTCATTATAGTATAGTACCTTCCTATTTAAAGTTTGCTATTCCCACCTTTCACTTTCCATTCTTTATATCCTGCATTCATTTCATTTATTTATTATTATTCCCTTTTCTTCTTTATTGACCCCAAATTATTTCCACTTTTTATTCATTCATTGATTTTGATCGACGTTACTAGAAAGGAAAAAAAAGAAAAGCTTTGCATGTTTGATTGATAATTGATTTGAGCAATTGAAATAATATAAGGATAAAAAAGGAACATATTATTATGCTATGCTATGATGGAGGAACTTCCAGGAGCGTTTGGAACAAGCGCTAGCTTAACTCTTCGTTTGGGTCAAATTGTTTTCTCTTCTGCTTCTCTTTGTTTCATGTGTTTGGATGTTGGTTTCTACTCCTACACTTCTTTCTCGTATGTTCCTTTCACTTTCTTTCTTGTTTAATTCTATAACTTTGTTCAATTCACACAGAATCCATTTCTTGATTATAATCACTTTGATAAATTTGTTGACTTTAATTTGTTAGGGGAGGTGGTCCATTTAGTTTATATGTCTCTCTCTTCCTGCCTTGGGATATGGGCCTCATAATATTCAATTGTTAGATTCTTATTTTGCTACTACCGTTAATTTTATTAATATTATTTACTCATTGTTTGAGTTTTTTTATCGATGACCTCCAACTCTTTTAACCGTTCAAACCAGTTGGCCTATCCAACCATCTCTCATTAGTTTTAGTTAACTTTCTGTTCGTCAGTTATCGCCGGCTTAATTTCGTTCCGTCAATGATTTGGGGTTGTTCCGCCTTCATATAGCTAATCAGCGGGCCGTGATTTTGGTTAAAGCTATACTCCCTCCAGTCTTATTTGTAAACAAATAGTCAAATGAATTTGATTGAAATTTGGACCAAATACATTTGACTTTTGCTTATATATAAGATTGAAGGGAATGAGTTTGGCAGAGTCACGTAATAGCACCATAATAACACCATGGGGCTACCGTGATTTTGCCAATCTCAGCGCACACCCAGACATATACTTCACTATTCATCCAAACATATACTTTGTAGGTAATGAGTTTGGCAGAGTCACCTAATAACACTGTAATTTTGGCAAAAGCTACACTTGAAGGTTTCTACAAAATTACGTCATAATTATTTTGCCAAACTCACTTTTAAGTACTAGTATGCACTTAGTGTATCTCATATTCAACTCAGTTCGTATTTCATTGAATCAGAAAATGATAATCAGTATTTTTCTCTCTGGAAGTGTTCTTGAGTGTTTTATCTATGACAATATAACTTTCTACAAGTATTTGAGTGTTAAACTATAAAAAAAACTTTTGACATGCTTTGTTCACTCTATTATTTTAAGCTCCCTAATAAAACTTACAGAAATCATCTACAGAGCTTTTGTAGAGTTAACCCCTCAGTTTTTCTTCTATGGTAGAATCAATTTCTACATAAACTCTCATATTAAGTGTTTATTGAGTTAGGATTTAATAACATTGTTAATTCAATCACCATCCGAATCCCTTGCCTAGAAGCTGTAGAAATTTGGTGGACATCTTGGAAACAGATTATTTTTTCTTTCGGCTATATTTAGCTTTTCAATAATTATGACTATTACAAAGTTGGAGTTTCAACGTGTTCGGATTCATGATGAGTTTGACGAAACCACAGTAAGCTACACTTTGAGGCTTCAACAAAATCACGGTGCCACTGTGTTTAATCTAGATTCTCCACTTCGTTTTCAAAGTGTAATTGTTGGTATGATGGCAAAGGGAGCGAATTCAAGTTTTGAATTTTTTCTGCATAGTTATAATCTTATTCTGACATGATATTTGGATCTCATAAGAATACGAGAGCAAAAGTCAGAATTTTATGTCCATATAGCATATTCATAGTTTAAAATTCGCAGAAGGACGGAAAAAAGGCTTAGGCTTTTGAATTTATAACTTAATTTTTCTTCTTTACACTTGCTATTCCACAGGTTTTTGGTAACAGTCATGGGTTTGGCAATTCCATGGAGCATAACATTGTTCATGGTAGATGCTTACTCCGTCTTCATACAATGTTTACCGATTCAAAGACGGCTCATATTGATAATCGTTTTGGGAGACATGGTACTAAGTACTCACTACTTATATTTTTTTTTTCGAAGACCAAGTTAGGCCTCATCGTTTCATATAGTTACTAATTAATGATATAATTTCTGTATTCCAGGTTATGTCATATCTCTCATTAGCTGCAGCATGTTCCGCAGCAAGTGTTATAGATCTTCTGCGTGAAGCTGGTAAATCACATTGCCTGGCAAAGTTATGTGGTAGATATCAGTTGTCTGCTGCTATGGCATTCTTGTCTTGGTTTCTTTCATCAGCTTCTTGTCTTTTTAATTTTTGGATTTTACCTTCTCTGTAAACATACTGATACTATCTTATTGATTATTGATACATCATACATGTACATGAATGAAAAGGGTGCAAATGACAAAGTCATTTCCTCTTTCGCATATATTTTGTGTTCTTGTGAATAGAATTTTGATGACAATAAACAATGTATTTGCTCTTCACCAAAAATACAATATAATAACTTATCTTTCAATGCAAGGGGTTTGATAAAGAAAACACTCCAATACAAGTATGTAGCTCATTAGTACACGATGTGTCAACATAGTGATACGAATTTGACTTTGTAACTTTAAAGTACGAAGTTTAAATCTTACGTAGAATCTTTGTAAAATCAATATAATATCAATCAAGTGCTATAATTAAATAATACTTGTTATATATTATAATTTAAAAATGTTTCAAATAGTTAAATTAAGAGGTTAAAGGACATACACGAATAGTGATATCTAATTATAACTCAACATTTTAAATTTAATTTTAAGATATATAGTAAGAACTGGCAGAATAAAACAGTGATTTTTTCATTGAATATATCAAGTAAAACTAGTTGACACTTATCTACATGTTATTTAAACTATTGAATCAATGCCAATATGCAAAACTTGTATAAATTAACTTCATCACACACAAAGTCTTTACTCTTTATTTGAAATAAAAATTTGAAATGTCACTTAGACTATTGTCCCACCCAAAGAGAGATCAAATTATATGAGTATAATATTAGAAGAATATTACACCACTCAATAACATTTTTCTCAATATATATTATATAGATCAAACCGTTGAAGTGAAAGTTTATATACATTTTTTTAAAGGAGTTGAAATTTATATTATATAGCTCATTTCTATAAATTTATACGTAAGTTTATTGTTTTAGACTGGACTAAAACCCTAAATTTCACTCATACAACGCTTAAAGCGCTCTGACCCGACCATACAAAGGCTCAGTTGCAGGAGAAGTCCAAACACATCAAGACTACGCATTAAACTATATTTTTGAACCCAATACCTTCAATGATCAGGAAGCTTAGGATCCATGCAGGTCAGGTCCGTAACGCTTTTTGACCATAAATGCAGAACAATGATTGGTGATTTCAACGCTTATGTGCGCCGATTGTAACCGCCTCTCAATGACTATCTCAACAACTCTTTCATCCATTGTATAATTATGTCCTTAATTCACAACTCCTAACCCTTTAATACCTCTTACTCTTTGTTCTACTGACTTGGGATACCCCAACTCGCATCTCGACACAACCAATATTTTTCACCCCATATCTTGTGTAATGTTATTTAACAATGTATCAAGTAAAATTTTATTGACCGTGTATCATTTCATTCCCCTCAAATGCTTGAAATGATAAACCTATGAAAGCATGCCATTGACAATACATATTCACACAGGACTAAAGTTCTTGGTAAGGTAAACTAATCTTGCCCGCACTTTTCATCATCGTCATGTTCTTGTAGCACAACATTTTAACTGAGGTATTTTTTAATGTCCTCCATTTTCAAACTGAAACCAGCAAAAGCTGTTTCCAACGTGTTTTGCATACACACACAAACACAAATCAGTAAAACCATTTTGCAAGAGTTAAAGTCCCCAACTCATCAAACCCTTCACTATCTCATAGACCAATGCATCACCCTAAAACAACTCAAACTTGTTCATGCACAAATCATCCTCCATGGACTTGCCACCCAAGTTCTCACATTAGGCAAACTAGTTTCCTCAAGTGTCCAACTTCGAGATCTTCGTTACGCACACAACCTGTTTGATCAAATTCCTCAACCAAATAAATTCATGTTTAACCATTTAATAAAGGGTTATTCTAATTCCAATGACCCGGTTAAGTCTTTGTTGCTGTACCGTCGAATGGTGGGTGATGGTCTTTTACCGAACCAGTTTACCACCCCTTTTGTTCTCAAAGCTTGTGCTGTGAAATCATGTTATTGGGTCGGTGTTTGTGTCCATGCTCAGTCTTTTAAGCTTGGAATGGGGTCACATGCTTGTGTTCAGAATGCAATTTTGAATGTTTATGTTGCTTGTGGTTTGATAACAAGTGCAAGGAGAGTGTTTGATGATATTTCTGAAAGGACCTTGGTCTCATGGAATTCGATGATTAATGGGTATTCTAAAATGGGTTGGTCCGAAGAAGCCGTCTTGTTGTTTCGAGAAATGCAAGAAGTTGGATTGGAGCCCGATGTGTTTACGTTGGTTGGCTTGCTTTCTGTTTCGACAAAACATGGTAATTTTGATTTGGGAAGATTTGTGCATCTTTATATGGTTGTTACCGGTATTGAAATTGATTCAATTGTTACAAATGCACTCATGGATATGTATGCCAAGTGCGGGAATTTGAAATGTGCTAAAAGTGTTTTTGATCAAATGCTTGATAAGGATGTAGTTTCTTGGACGTGTATGATTAATGCTTATGCTAATCATGGACTTATTGATTGTGCTTTGGAATTTTTTAACCAGATGCCAGGAAAGAACTTGATTTCTTGGAATTCAATAATTTGGTGTCATGTTCAAGAAGGACTTTATGCGGAAGCCGTTGAACTTTTCTATAGGATGTGTGATTCAGGCGTGATGCCTAATGATGCTACCCTTGTTGCCATTCTTTCATCCAGCAGTCACATGGGTGATCTAGCATTGGGAAAACAAGCCCACAGTTACATTTTTGATAATAACATTACACTGAGTGTGACGCTTTGCAACGCTATTGTAGACATGTATGCGAAATGCGGTGCTCTTCAGACTGCCATGGACGTCTTCTTCGGGATGCCTGAGAAGAATGCAGTGTCATGGAATGTTATTATTGGGGCACTAGCTCTGCATGGTTATGGAAAAGAAGCTATTGAGATGTTTGAGAAGATGCAGGCAAGTGGAGTTTGTCCTGATGAGATCACGTTTACAGGGTTGCTTTCTGCTTGTAGTCACAGTGGTCTTGTGGACATGGGGCAACATTACTTTGACATAATGAATTCGACTTTTGGGATTTCTCCCGATGTTGAACATTATGCATGCATGGTCGATCTTTTAGGTCGCCGTGGATTGTTAGAAGAAGCAATATCATTGATTAAGAAGATGCCTGTTAAACCAGATGTTGTTGTTTGGAGTGCTTTACTTGGTGCTTGTCGAACCTATGGGAATCTAGCAATTGGTAAGCAAATCATGAAGCAGTTGTTGGAGTTGGGACGATACAATTCTGGTCTTTATGTGCTTCTCTCAAACATGTATTCAGAATCTCAAAGATGGGGTGACATGAAAAATATTTGGAAAATACTGGATCAAAATGGGATAAAAAAGTGCAGGGCAATTAGCTTCATTGAAATTGATGGCTGTTGTTATCAATTTATGGTGGATGATAAAAGACATGGAGCTTCAACAAGTATATACTCTATGCTGGGTCAATTAATGGATCATCTAAAGTCCACGGGGTATCCATGTAAACATTTGGATGTAGAGGAAATATACTGCTCTTATATTTAATTCAGTATCAAGTTTGAATGATGGAAAGGCATAGATTCATAAATGGAATTATCATTTCTACTCCAAAGTTTATCCAAGTCTTCTATTGTTACACATGAAAACCAAGTTGATTTTCTTTTGTAAACCAGAAATTCTGCACGCCTAACTGGAAGAGACTCGAACCATCTTATCCAGCTGCTCTTGGGTAAACAAAGTTGATTTGAATGACATAAATGTGAACTCCTACTGAATCGAAAAGAGCAATGTTAAAGAGTATGAATGTTTGTTTCCACAAATCATAAAAAGGCTGATGTGTTTTGCATTTTCAGAATCAAAAACTGGTTGCTCACAGACACGGGATGAATAAGAAGCTTCGACTTGGACATGTGGTGACTCGGCTGAGAAACATGGTTCCAAACATAGGCGTTATCTTCCATGTTTGATGGAAATCATGCAGGTGTGTATATAAAAGCAGTCAATTAGAATCATTCGTTTATTTTCATGAAATTACTTAATAGCAACATCAAGTATTTCCGAATAGAAAACCTTAACTTCTACATGTAAATAAACCAAATTTATATTCCTCTGGATTTTTTTTGATTCATTTGCTGTCATTAGCAAAATTTATAGTAACTATTCAATGAGTATTTTTCTTTGTTTAAGTGCTTAGGTTGGAGTTTAAAGTTCTTCTATTCAAGAATGTATTTTTGCGAAAATCAAATCAAAGTCCTCCCCAAAAGTTGAGCAATACTTAGTTAACTTGGCCACATTCATTGGACTGTACAATAATATTAGTATATAGTTGCATATAATTAACTTAACTTGAATATAATTTCTTATTAAGAAGCTAAAAGCCCTACCCTGTTTCCAAGTTTCAAACTTTTACACTCCATGCATTGTGTATGGCATTTTTGTATAATGCACTCAACAAACCAATGATTATTTCAATCAGCATGTCCTGTTCTTTAAGCTTCCAGCATTCATATAAAGAAGATTCAAAGGCGAAAATTTCATATGCTTGCTTATGGAGAGAACTCCATAGTGAAATAATCTACCCAATAATTGAGTACATAATAATATTGCACTGTATTGGTGTACTAGAAAGCACACGAATGTAATTAAGTGAATGCAAAACATAAAATCCACCAACCGGCAATAACACATGAACATGATAACATGTTATGTGTATACTCTAAAAACATCTTTGATATGTCAAACTATTAGATTAGATTTTCAAGTCGTGTGACAATTATCACAAGATTTTTGTAACTCATGGAATCGATATTAACATAAAGTTGAGCACGTCAATAGCCATGAAACTTCCTTCCTACTCAACACATTTTGCCAGCAAGGTTAACGTGCCCTACCTTTGACAACCCAAAAATATAGGACACATTTTAAAGGTCAATTGGACAGTACAGTGAATATGTACCGGTGCTGCCGCAGCAAATATAATCAAGAGGATAGTGAGTTTGACAACATTAGTTTTATCATTCCGTCTTAAGTTATAAATAATGTATTTTTATATGGTATTGGAATAAAATGTCAAGAATTTTATGTTCAAATAACACCACTCTATGTTCTATAACCTTATCGAGTCAACCACAATATATTAATTACTATGAAGGAAAAAAAACACAATTGTATGGATAAAGTAATTTGATACTCAAATTCACAAAAATAATGTAAGGATATGGTTCACAGTGACCGATAATTGGACGAGTTGTTAGACTGTCGAATTTATATACAATTAGTACTCACTAAACACTATTCCTGTTTTAGATAGCAAGAATAGCAATGCTCACAAGAATTTACGAAGCAATGATCACAAGATTAGCAAGAATGTGTATGTGTCATGTTTACAGAAAGACTTTCTTAATATATGCTAGTATGAAAGGAGAAATCTATTGGTACGTGCTCATTTTTTTATCCCATGGTATGGTATGCTTGCTTGCTTTTCTATAGCTTTGATTCCTCATTTTGTTACCTAGCTAGTTTTGGAAAGAAAAGAAAGGAAAATCTATACATTGATTAATTAATAAAATATGAAATATTTAATGGCACAATTTCTATATTTTATATAGGTGACGTGTCTTATGAACGCCTATAAACTTTCCACACGTATTTGACACTCAACTCAAAATAATAATTAAGCATTAAGGTCCATCATCCACAATATGACGTGTCTTACCTAGCACGTCATTCATTTAGAGTGTGCTTGGATAAGGTAATAAGGAAACTTTAAAGATTTTTGAAATTCTTAACTTTTAGGTGTCATTTGAAATTCTTTAAATTTAACTTGAACAAAATACTTCATAAAATTTTATCATTTGAAAATTCTTTAAATTATTATCCAAACAATGGAATTTACCTCAAAGTATTTGAATTCCCTCAAAACATTACATTCCTCATCCAAACAAACTCTTAGGCAAAAACCAATATAGAGTACTTTTTTTTTTTCAAGAAAAAAACCAATACAAAGTATTATATCGTCAATGTTGCGTATAATAAAATAAGGAGGTTTAGACCATCTATCTTTTATAGAAGTTAAACTGTTTTCATTCTTAAATAGCATACATGAATGACCACTACCTGCCTAAAATTTTCTTATTAGCCACAACAACATAGCGGAAACGTGTTTTGCTAGACAAAACATAATGAATATGGTTTTATCCCTTCAATAAAAAAATATTAAGAAAACAAAACGAACTTCAATCACTTGTTTTTTTTGGATGAAATTAGTTTGAATAGTTGAAGACATTTGGTATGGATTATAAAAAAAAAATTATATATTCAATACTCAAGATATTAGTTTATGGAATTATTAATAAATCCATATCCTATTTTGTATTTATTTTATTTTTATAGATAAAAGGGTCTAAGCACAGAAAAAATAAAACTAAGAATTAGTCGAACACTTCTATACATACAAACTCCAGAAAAGTGACCAAAAAACAAATAATCATACTCAGGAGTAGACTCCACAACAAAATATCATAAGAATTTGATTAAAGACTATTATTAGCAAGTTAGTCAACACTTTCGATCCCTTTGTGCCAAGTATGACAAACTTGAACATTCCAATTCAACCTCAAAAGGTTACAAATACAACTCACCAAAATGGGAATTGTTTCCCCAAGGTTGCAATTATATGTTATCATCTCAATCCGGATTTTTGAAACACTTTCAACAATGAGTCTTGGAATATGATCTCTCCAAGCCATAGTCAAGCCTAGATACACCTCACATTTTTGCATGGAGTGCGTTGACACGAATCAATATTCCTAATGTTGTAGCATGTAATCCACGCCCGTCTGAATTGCGAAAGACACCTCAACAATATGAAGCATCGATATTCCCCTTACAAGAACTATCTATATTGAGCTTGATCCAACCGTATGGAGGTCTCTTCAAGCCAACATATATTTCGATGAAAGTGTTGGTAGGTGCAATTTAGAGGATCATGAGGCTGCTGCCAATCGTCCTAAAAATTGAAGTCGAAATGTTCTATATGTCCTACCAACAGTTGATACACGTGTGTTATGGAGAGGATATTGTTAATCATCATTCGTTTGATTAAAAGGAAAGAATGATTGTTCATCATCATAATATAAATAGTACTATACATACATCAAATTTAGTATAGCACCAAATCAATAAATAAACATAGAGTGAAATTGAAACATACAAGTCCATGCAAGTTAGGTCTATCGGTTGAAAGAATGTACACACTATTGGAAGAAAAGTTTCAATAAGAGAATTTCATTAATTAATTAATCCAATAAACAAAACTAAAAAAAAAAAATTCAAACTAATGCTACTGTTTATATGTATCAAGACAGTGAAAAAAAATAGAAGTCATCTTAGATAAGCAAATCATGGCGACAAACTGGACAAGTAGTTTTTCCTCCGAGTAACCAAGAGTTGAGACACGGGGTATGAAATTCATGAGCACAAACTCCAAAAGATTGAATCAATTCTCCTTTCTCAAATTCTTCCATGCAAATAGGACAATCCTTGTTTTGGTCACCATCGAAACTTTTAACCGGAGGCAATGATCTCATGGCGATCTCTGCAATTGTGCCAGAAGGCATATTGATTTGTGAATCAGGTGTATAATGTACCCTTTCACTATTTTCCCTCGTAGACAATGCATCGTTATTTCGATTAATAGACTGCAAATTAACTCTATATTTATCGTACTCATCCGCAATTGCAACACACATCAGTAACGATCCACAAGCCAAACCAATAAATAAATCTTGAGGCCGGCCATGTATAAAAATTGACAATACAGTGAATAACATACAAAATAAAAATGTAAGCCCCAATGCCCAACGAAACTTTGTCATTGGTGACATACTTAGAGATTAAATAAACTAACAAAACTCTGTTCTGATCAGTTGAAAATAAATGGAATTGAATCGAAGGTAGACTTTCACTCTAACTTTGTTTATGCCCTTAGGATTGAAATCGGTAGGGATCTATACTATATAAAGAAAACAATCCCTTTGTACAAAATAAAAAACTATCCATTTTAGCATTTTTGGATTAATTTTTTCTTTTCAATAATACCTTCAATTTTCAATACAAATAACACATGTAATAAATAGATAAGAATAAATTTAAATATTAAAACAAATGTAACAAACACGATATGAATTTTTTTGTTGTTGTTATTTTTACCTTTATCATTTAAGAAGTGTAACAAACTAGATTAATATATTTATACTTCATTTTTCATCATTCCAATTATACCCTTAAACAACTTTTTCCTATGATAAAATTGTTGTTGGTGTCATTAGAAAAAGAATTTAGATTATATTTTTTTGTTATATTGTATTATTGTCGGTGTCGTTGAAATAGATAATTATGGTTATTTTGATTTTTTATAACTTGAAAGTAACAAACATTTATATTTTTTTTAGTTTTAATCAAAACCAAAATTTCATAAAAAAACACCGTTCATAATTTTCAAACGTTAACACAATAAAAAAGGCGAAAAGACGGGTACGTGATAATCCGTTTCAGTTCTTTTGGGTTGTCTTTTCTCTTTTTAAAAATGCCCTCAATTTTCAATATTAATAACACATGTAACAAATATATGAGAATAAATTTAGATATTAAAAAAATGTAACAAACATGATATGAATATATATATGTCTGGTTTTTTTTCCCTTTATTATTTAAAAAGTGTAACAAAATATATGAGTATATTTATACTTACTTTTTCATTATCCCAATTATACCCTTAAACAACATTTTCTATAATAAAGATTGTTGTTGATGTCATTAAAAAAAATTAGATTATATATTTTTGTTATATTGTTGGTGTCATTGAAATAAATAATCATGGTTAGTTTGATTTGTTATAACTTAAAAGCAATAAACATTTGTATTTTTAGTTTTAATCAAAATCAAAATTTCATGAAAAAACATCATTCATAATTTTCAAACGTTAGCACAATAAAAAGAGCGGAAAGACGAACACGTAAAAACATAGTAGACTTCTTCCGGTATATATTCGTCCCTTTTTTTATGGATTTATCTTTGTATACCAGAATTCAATCTAGCTGATTCAAATATAGTCTAAATCTTCGGTAAAAAAAAAAAAGTAAATTCAATTTATCTATACTTTTTGTTTGTTACATTTATTGATACGAAGTTTCCACCAACGACGGTTATTAGGTAGACTCTTCCACTTGACATTTTCACCATTTTTTCCCTCTACTAAACAAAAACCCTCAAAGTACGGATTTTTTGTGCAAAACCTTGGTTTAAATGAAGAAGAATTGCTAGAAAAATTTTACACTCATTTGAGTCAACAAACAGATGATGTATTTTTTTAACATGTTTACATTGTTGCATTTTTATGTTATGTTTCTGTTTTCTGACAACCTAGGTATATCTATAGTTAATTGTCGTTGGGAGCAACGATTATTAACTCTTGTTGGTGCCCAATTTAAAAATTTTGTCGCCACCTTTTTTATTATTAATCATTTTTCATTGAGTCATTGGATAAATTATTGATATTTTTTTTTTGCAATGTTTTCTTTATTGATAAATATGGTTGAAAATCAAGTAATATCGATTTAAACCGCTTAAGGTTAAAGCTTCCTACCATGCTTCCATTGATGTCAAACCTTCTATTGAAGTTTCCGTTAAAATGAAACCTTTATATTGTTGTTACCGAGATTGAAATTGGTATGATTGTCACCAATGCGCTTGTAGATATGTATGCCAAGTGTGGGGATTTGAAATGTCCTAAAATTGTTTTTGATCAAATGTTAGATAAGGATGTCGTTTCTTGGACATGCATGATTAATGCTAATCATGGACTTATTGATTGTGCTTTGGAGTTTTTAACCAGATGCCGATGAAGAATGTGATTTCTTGGAATTCAATCATTTGGTGTCATTTGAGTCTGACTCAGTTACTTTAGTGCATGCTCTATCGTCTCCGGGCCATGGTGGTTCGGAATTCTATGCTATTATTTATAGTATTATTTATCAGTTATCTTTACATTTCAACTTTGAGGTGAAGTTTGTTAGGAGACAAGCGAACATGGTTGCTCACACTTTAGTTAGGGCGACCTGTTCTTCGGCTAGTCACAGTATTTTTAATTCTTATCTTTCTTGTATTGAACATTGGTTGATTAATGATAATAGTTAAATTTGCTTTGGTCAACAAAAAAAAAATCATTTGGTGTCATGTTCAGGAAGAACTTTACGCGGAAGCGGTTGAACTTTTCTTCAAGATGTGTGATTCAGGTGTGATGCCTAACAATGGTATCCTTATATAATATAGATATAGATGTATGCAAAATGCTGTGCTCTTCAGACTGCCATGATGTTGTTGTTTGGAGTGCTTTACTTGGTGCTTGTCGAACCTATGGGAATCTAGCAATTGGTAAGCAAACCATGAAGCAGTTGTTGGAATGGGACGATACAATTCTGGTCTTTAGGTGCTTCTCTCAAACATGTATTCAGAATCTCAAAGATGGGATGACATGAAAAATATTAGGAAAATATTGGATCAAAATGGGACAAAAAAGTGCAGGGCAATTAGCTTCATTGAAATTGATGGCTGTTGTTATCAATTAGCTTCAACAAGTAAGAACTCTATGCTGGATCAATTAATGGATCATCTAAAGTCTGTGGGGTATCCATGTAAACATTTGAATGTAGAGGAAATAAATTGTTCTTATATTTGATTCAGCATCAAGTTTGATTGATGGAAATGCATAGATTCATAAAATGGAATTATTATTTCTATTCCAAAGTTTTTCCAAGTATACATGAAAACATAATTGATTTTTTTTTAAACTGGAAATCCTCCGCTTCCAGGTGGAAGAAACCCGAATTATCTCATCTAATTGCTTTTGGATAAACAAAGTTGATTTGAATGACATAAGAATGAAATCCTACTAAAATAGAAACGAGCAATGCTAAAGAGTATGAATGTTGTTTCCACGAAACGTAAAAATACCGATGTGTCTTGAATTTTAAAAATAAAAAAATGGTTGCGTTGTTTGCTTCTGTAGGGAATAGCTCACATCACACGATGAATAAGATTTTTTCAGAGATAGCTTCGCATTGGACTTAAGGTGACTCGACTGACAAATGTGGTTCGAAACATAGGTGTTATATCTTTCAAGTTTGATGGAAATCATGTCGGATGTGCATATAATGTTGTCCGTTAGAGTCACTCGTGTATTTTCAATCAATTACTTTTCTTAACATCAAATATTTATTAAGGGAATTGATAGATACAACGAGAAAATGTATCAAGAAAATTTTCCAAACAATGTATTTGCTAACACCTTTCCTTAATTACACACCATTACCTCCCTTGATTTCCGGCTGATAAAAAATTTAATTGGCTGAGACCTTTTCTTGATCAATTCTTGATAAAAACTCTCTAGATAAATAGCAATGCTCATTTATTAATAGAAAACCTTGACTTCTTCATGTAAATTCACCAAACTGATACTGTATTTTTCTAGATTCATTAGTTGGATCATTTAGGAAATGTTCATCAACGTAAAAAAATGATATCATAAAAGTGAAATTTATTGTAACTTTAAATGAGTCTTTTGTTGCTTAGGTTGGAGTTTAAAGTTCTTCTCTTTAAGAATGTATCTACTAACTATCTATAATAATATTTCTGGGTGGTTTTACAATTTTGCCCTCCTGAGGGCAATTTTGTAATCCCATAAGTGCTTGAATTTTCTTGGAGGCCACCTCACTTGCATATGGGTATACATTCTTTCACAATCAGTTGCTCATTTGTGTTGCAGTGGTGTAGCTTTTGGAGCCAAAGAACCTTTTTCTCTTCCATTTTCTTCATCATCAATTTTAGTTTTCTTCTTCATCAAAGATAATTTCCCTATCATTTGATGAATCCAGAATCATGATTGGATGATTTTTTTTTCTGTTCTCTGTGTTATCAAAGGTTTCTTTATTCCAGATTTTTATTTTTTGCTTCGGTTGTTGTTTTGCTTGCATGTCTCCAGAAAATTGTTTTGGTGATTTTAGGGTTTGATTTCTTGGTTTTGGGTTTGATTTTAGGGTTTGTTTGGGTGATTCAGGTTTGTTGTCTGGTTTGGTGTTGCATGTTTCCAAAATTGAAGTTTTTGTCCTATTTTTTGTGATTTTGTGTATAGTGGTTTGTTTTGTTGTATTTGTTTCTGTAACAACTTGCTTTGTTTTTTCTGTATTCAAATGTTTGTTATGGTTTCACTTTTTCGGTGGACCCATTATCATGTTGTTCAGTGTTCAATTTAACTTTCGGCGAGTTTCAAGGCTTCCACACTTTTAGTTTAATTTAATCAGTTTATGTCTTGTATCAAATTAGTGTTTGGTGGGAAAACGTTTCATTTTTTAACAATTTTTTCTTCTATAAAATGGTGCTTTGATCATAGATCATTTGTAACATAATTGGGATTAAGGGTTTTTTATTTGTCTTTTGTAAAGTTTCATTTTCAGGTGAATGTTCTATTTGCATAGATTTGAAACAGTGTGATTTTTTTTTGTAACGTTTTGGTAACTAATAGTTTATGTATGTGAGAATTGACTGTTTTGTAAGTTGGTTCAGGAATTGAATTTTGGAGATTTTGGCAATGGTTGCAAATTCTTCGAATGGAGATCAACATACAACAACAAAGCAACCTTCCCTACCATCTCCGTTGCGACTTTTCAATTTCTTTCAAGTGAATTGTTGCATTTATTCGTGCCGTTTGGTCATTTTGATTGTTTCTTGAATCATGTTTTGCCAAATTCATGTCATTTTTATTGTGTGTTTGGTGCATTGTTTTATTTTGACACTGATAATGTTGAATTTGATTCTGACATGTAAAGCATAAATTGTGCATCAGATGATTACTTAGTTGTGCCTATGAGCTTCCTCTTTCGCCTTACTTCACGGTAGAGCTGTCAAAACGGACTGGGCCGGGCCGAAAAAGCCCGAAAAATGAAGGGCTTGGACATAAAAATTTTGGCCCGTTTAAAACCGGGCCTTTTTTGCCCGAGCCCGTTGCGGGCTAGCCCGACGGGGCCGAGGGTAGCCCGTTTATTTTATAATAATTTTTTAACATTAAATTTACTACAGCCCAGCCTAGCCCATCGTTGAGGGAAAAAAATTGATGTTTGGCCAAGCCCAACCCAAAATCCCAAACTCACTCACTTCACTTCACTTCACTTTCACTCCCAAATCCAATTCACTTCATTCTCTTCTCTTCTCTCTGCCGCGGTGCCGCCAACCACATTCACAAAGAAAAGAAAAGAACTGAAGGAAGGAACATACACACTTCACACTTCACTTTTACTCCCAAATCCAATTTACTTCACACTCACTTCATTCTCTTCTCTTCTCTTCTCTCTTCTTTTCTCTGAAGTCTGAACCCTAGATCTTCCACACCACCGCCGCACATCACTCCTCCACCGCCGCCGCACATCACTCCTCCACCATCGCCGCACATCACTCTTTTCTTTGGTGAGCCATCTTACTTTTCTTTTTTGTGAACTTTGAATTTTGATGATAGACAATTTTACAGATATTGATAAAGCAATGTATGCAACAGCTTAGATTCAACTGTGCATCTTTTAGTGTACCCAGTTTATCAAAAGAAATGTGCTTTTAGCCTATTGTATATATGGATCTTGTGAATGATTTTATTTGACTTTTGTTGTTATAACAGGTTGGAGAATTTGAGATTCATATGAAACATTGGATTATCAGCCGCTCCTGTGTCCAACATTTCCCTAACTACACCACCGCCTGTTCCAACTAAACCTATGGCTGATTCTGCATCATTAAGGTAATTTTATGAGATGCCAAGATAATGTAGTTTTACCATTTTATCTGAGAGATGGAAAGCCCCAAGAATGTGGTTTTTTTCCCATGTGCAGCATTTATAGGATTTAGAAAAACTAATATTGTCACTCACCAATATAGAAGTTACTGACACAGGTCATAGATCCCAGCTAGTGAAGATGTTGGCAAGTGAAGATGTTGTGATCCAGAAAAATGGCCACAAAAATGAAAGACAAATATGACAAGTATTGGAGTGATTATAGCATGGTGTTGAAATTTGGGGCTGCACTAGATCCAACAAAGAAGCTCAATTTCTTGTCATTTGCGTATAAACAAACTGATCCATTACACTTTGAAGAGAAGGTGAAAGTTGTGAAGGATAATTTGACCAGGTTGTATGGTGAGTATGTTAAAAATGGCAGTCATTCCGATTCTGATTCAAGACATGCAAATCAAGCACAATCTTCATTTAGAGGAGGCAAGGCAAAGATGCCAAAGTCATTGTATGTATGTGATGTAAGTTGTGTTTAGTTTTATTTTTTCAATTTACAAAGTTCTTAATTCATTTGCATTTTTATTTGTCAATTTACACGATTCTTAACTCAATTGCCTTTTTATTTGGTAGGAGTTTGAAGAGCATGAAAGCCAAGCGGTTACTGTTGCGGGAACATCTGAACTTGATATTTATTTATCCGAGCAAAGACTTCCACCATCAATTGGTTTTGATATATTAGCTTATTGGAAGGAGAGAAGTCGTAGATGTCCTGATCTTGCAAAGATGGCTTGTGATGTACTAAGCATTCCAATAACAACTGTGGCCTCTGAATCCGCTTTTAGCATTGGTGCTCGAGTTTTGAACAAATATAGAAGCTCTTTGAAAGATGAAACAGTTCAAGCTCTCATGTGCGCACGTAGTTGGCTGCATGGTTTTGATGGTATGGTTTTAATTCAAGAATAACTAGTTACAATTAAATAACTATTTATATCACAAGTTATGATATACTACCATTTTTTTTTTTAGAATATGATAGTGATAGTGATGAAGACGAAGATAAGCAAGAAGTCATCATACAAGAAAATATGGATTTTTCACAAGAAGGAACTAGCCATTAGCTATTTAGTTCCTTGTTATGAATTTTGATGGTATGTTGCGTGTAAATTCATATATTTTGTTCCACTTTTAGAAGTCTGTTGCAGTGCTGTTTTGTTTCTGTCAATCGTGGTCTGTTGTGTGGTATGTTATGGTCTCTCAGTGGTCTTGGTCATTAGTCAATTGTTGCTATCGATACTCTCCAATAATTACCATGTTTGATGTTCTTTAATGGTCTTAATCATGAGTTCATTTTCTGCAAATATAAGAGCTTTAACTCTTGTGATTATGAATTTTCATGTTACACCAAAATTCTGCTAATTATAAGTAATTGCAGTGTTGTTTTGCTGATGATGCAGGGGTATGCAAGTGCTGTTTTGCTGATAATTGCAGTG
>Ga0315913_1001559_pt1 | contig 25524 bp, 20 predicted proteins | sample MpolsnodulesMG_FD_207736 | JGI IMG/M metagenome (GOLD analysis project Ga0315913, IMG submission 207736) | Medicago polymorpha root nodule microbial communities from Los Angeles, California, United States - small nodules | ecosystem: Host-associated > Plants > Roots > Nodule | place: USA...
TAAAAGGTTCATGATCAAAACATATGAATTCTTGCAAATGATTGTGACATTCAACATTTAGCTTCACATCAATAAAATGCATAGCATCAAAATTACACATGCAATTTCCTTAATGCCTCATTATTCATATGAATTCCTAAAAGGTTCATGATCAAACGATGTTTGTGACCAAAACATAGAAAAGCATTTGTTTCAAATACTTAACACAGTTACCATGCATGCCAAAAATATATAGAGCTCAGCACATCAATGCCTATTCAAATGGCTCAAAAGACAAAAAAAATCAAATATTTAATACAAAACATTAGGCCGTGTGATGTGCCCCTGCTTGCATCGAACAAACATTTATTTTTCCTCAATAGAAAGATGCTCAAACACAAATATGCTGATGTAACTATCCAACATAAACAGAATCGTAATTGACAGCTGAAAACTAATGTAACATCAAACAATCACACAGAGCTTGACAAGCGGCATATAGTAGCAAAATCATAAATATAAAACCAAAAATGTACCACAAACAACCACCAAGTTCCCTGATTCTAAAGCCGGTTGAGACACCTGAATATCCATATTGCCAGAATGCATACTTTTTTAAATACATCCTACATTGAAAAATTAACCACTAGGCATGCTCAAGAAATTCACAAAATGGCAGCTATAAACTCCACCAGAAAGTGCACTCCACAAGCGTACCCTTCCCCGAAAGAAAATGCACATAATATACCTCAACTTCACTAAAAATAAATGCACCACACCTTCTCAATTCAAAACTTACATGGAACACATTCAAGCAAATAAACTAGAATAAGATTAATAATTACTAAGAACTGAAAACCAAAAACACTTATCATGTATAAAATACTCAATATGAAATGAACAAACAAAGTAACAATAACTACACAGAATTTGCCTTCTACCACCTATCCTCTAAAATTAGAAGAAACCTAATCTGAACATCGACATAAGTAATTAGATTTTATCTCTTCCATAAAAGCAAACATGAAATTATATCTAACCAAAAATAAGCTGTAAAAAATTAAAAAACATTAAAATCTAAACCAGTACACACCACAATTTACAATGACAACCACAAAAGCTATTATCTTAATATCTCTTAAAATCATATAAAATCTACTCTCACACACCTGATCATGATCAGCAACATCATCCCTATCCACAATCGATGAAGCAACCGATGCAGCAGAGCGCGCAACAGTAGAAGCACCCGATGAAACAATCCTCAAGTAACTTGAGATAGCACGAAACGAGGTAGGTAAGAAACCATTGGTTCTTCCACCAACAACTCCAACACCAACACCAACACCACCTTGTTGAAGAAGCTGTTGTTTTTGTCCATCATTTCTCATCCCCATCACCCAAACAAACCAAAATATCACCAAACCACAACACAAATTTCAAAGATTCTTCAAATTCACCTTCAAATTCAATCATAACCCCCCAAAATTATCTTCCCTTTCAATCCACCACCACAATTTCACCCTCTTCCACCATCAACAACAACAACAACAACCACAAAAAAGTTCCTAAATTTCAATCACAAATACTTTCCCTTCACCCTAAAGCTTCCAAATTTCAATCACCACCAAAAAATTCACAACAAACCCAGATCAAATTTCTTCCCTTTTTTTTCACAATTTTTGTTTGGAACCACTAACAAACAAAAAAAAACCACCAAACGACAAAAAAGGGGGATTTTTTTTTTCTTTCCAATTTTCTTCAATCAATCAACAACCAATATTTTTTTTTTCCTTCACGTTTTTTCTCTAAAATATAAACAATAATTTGATACTAATAATCAAAAATTAAAATTAAACAACAATGATTAAACTAATCACAAAAAATAAAAAAAAAAACCAATAAAAATGAAAACTTTATGACAAGAAAAAGTATATACGAATCAGAAATGAAACAATCAAGAAGATTGATGAAATGGGTCGAAACCAAAAATCACCAGAGAAAGAAACAGGTAGAAGAAGATCTGAGGAGAGAGAAAAAGTTAGAGAGAGAAAGAAAGAGATTAGAATTGGTAAATGGATAACGAAGGAAAATAATAAGAGTCTTCGTTTACGTCTCAAAAACTGTTTTTTTTTTGTAAAAATTAATGTTATGATTTTTTTTTTTTGTTAATGTTGTTGTTGTGTTGTGTTGGTGTTTTAATGTTGTTGTTTCTTCCAGTTCAACTTTCTCTCTCTGACACGTTTTGTCCTTTATCATTTTCTTCTGTCAAAACAGTTTTTCTTCTTTTTCATTTTACCATTTTTATTGGTTTAATAAATAATTCACCATAAATAATTGCTTTTTAAGGGGTTAATTAATGGTCAATGAGAAATTATAAATTAATTAATGTGATGATTAAATTAAATGAATGTTGTTTGAGTTTATTGGTCTGTGTTACCATCGTGGTTTACAACTTGGGAAATAGCTAGTTATGGAACAACAATGATGACATATGAGCATCACTTTAACCTTTAATATGGATTCATAAAAATTGTTTGTTTTTTTCATGTTGGAGTTCGATTGAGCATATTGTTATGGATTCATATATGAGCTACAAAGTTTGAAAGAAAAATATTTTTTTTTTTTGTAGATTTTATAAATTAAATAAGTTTTTTTTTAATAATAAGTTTTGGAAGGTTAAGTCCACATTTTAAGACATATGTGATATTTTAAAATATATATATATACGATAAATAATGTATAATACTTCAATCACACTTAATCGATTTCAAAAAATATTTTATATTGTTCTTCATTTAATGGAGAAAAGTAAATCTTATCCTCCCCTTCAAAATCCTTCATCCAAATTGTCCTAAGGATTGTTAAAAGTTTAAGCAATTGTTTCTTACATTTTTCATAATTAAAATGTTCTTTTTGTGGGAGTCATGATTGCTTAATTTCAAGGACAATTACTTATATAAGCAAAAGTTTTTTTAAAAAAAAAAATGTAATGTTAGCTAGTGTCTTCAAGATACTAGTTAAGGAAAACAAAAGTAGAAAATTTTGCATTGAAAAGAGTATTCTTTACATTTTTAGAGGTTTGATTATACAAGTTATATCTATTTCTTTTTTATCATTATAGTCTCATAGACTAGTGCCTCTGAGGCACTGGTTAACATTTTCCTAAAAAAAATATATCAAATCATAACTAAGAATAAATCATCTTATAGGTGGTTTGACATAAAATGCAAAAGTGTGACTTGAAACTCACTTCATTTGAAAAGGGAATTGCTCGAAATCGCAACATTGAAAATGTTCTTACAACACAAATTACAGAAGATGTTTTCTCATTAGGAAGTGGAATTCTAAATGTGAAATATAAGCTTGTTATTCTTAAGGTTGAAATTTTTTTTTTGAAGATATTGAATACTTAAGTTTTTTGTTTACTTTAGATTAATCCTACAAATGAAAAACAATAAACATTTGACCCAATGGATTTTACTTAAAATAATAAGAATATTGGACGCAATATAGTTGAAATTAGGCAAACATGGGTGGTTTTGTCATTATAAAAAAATTGAATGAAACTCGTGACTTGTAGCACGGATCAACTACTATATATGAGTTGTGTATGACTTTGCATATAGCTAATTTACAAAGCAACAAATTTTCGACTATGCTATCAACATTTTCAATATACCTAGCTAGTTCATATTTTCTGCCCCCTTTTTCTTCCTTGATTAAACCATAAATGAGAAAGGAAGTTAATGTTACCAAAAATGGTTGAGTGAAAAATCTCCAGCATGTATTTTATGTTCTTATGGCAACATTGTTACAGCATGTTTCCCCTAAAAAATAATGATTATCTAAACCTAGTTATATCTTAATAAATATGTAATTCCTTGCGTACTTTAATAGCTTAAAGTATGATTTCCTTCTACACAAGAAAGAAAGGTGGGGGACCAAAAAATTTAGGCCACCCAATTAGGGGAATAGGACATAACGTGTAAATTATTGAAGAAAACTTACTAATATCAAACAAACTCATCCGTTTCACAGCTTGTGTGTATGATACAAATGCCAAGTCTAAACAAAAACAGACCTCTCAAAATTTGGAATCCTAACGTTTTCGACTTTCATATGATATATACGTATATATATATATATATATTCATCACGAGCCAAAATTAAAGAATAATCACATACAAACAAAAAATAAATACAATCATATATACATACCTACACGTTACTTTTCGATGTAAAAATGCTTTGTGATACAAATTCATTTTAAATTACAAAAATATAAGAGTTTTTTATAAAATGGAGTAATTTAGTGAGCATGGATAATTTAATTTGGAATTGGTTTATAGCAAATAATTTTGTATTTTTCTGTTAATAATAACATTGTAATATTTTTTGAATGGGAGTTGTATATTCATAGTAAAAAACTAACATGTGGATCCATGTGAGCTTAGTTTAGTTGGTAGGGATAATTCATAATATATGCAATGCAATGTCCGGGGTTTGAATCCTGGATGAAAAAAATAACACGTGGAATTGGTTCAAGTGCTACTAGACTTGCTCAATTTAAACATGTATCATGAGTTCAATTTAAGAAAAAAAAACTTAATTTTGTGGTTAGAAGATTTTTCGACGGAGATTAATCACTATTAGGGGTCAAAATAAGTTGAACTGAGTTAGGTTTCGCAAGATCTAAGTCTGGCTTAGTTAAAATTTAAGGTATTACACTTTTGAAAGTCTTATATGACTTATTAGTCTACTTAAAAAGTTTATTCATAATGTTTTTAAATAACTATTAGCGTTATGATGGACACTAACATGTCTCTCTTTCTATTGTACGATAAAATGGTAAAAAAGAAATAAATTAACAAGTCATATTGACTTTATTAGATTTTGAAAGTCTGGAATGACTTGTTAATCTACTCAAAAGTATATTCATCTTTTAACAAGATTAAATATAATCTTAAATATTTATGTTAAGATTGTGTTGTTATTGTGATATTTGCTGGATACACGCCTTAAAGGGTTCAAACATCTTTTAAGGTATATCCTTGAGTCCCAAGTTTCGGCAACAGTTTGCTTCCCGAAGACCATGCTACCTGTACGCTAATAAAGAGCAACCAAATCTCCTTTCACACAAAAGAAAGAAAGGGAGAAAAAAAAAAATCAATTTTATCCCTCAAATATAAATTAGTCCTACACTAAATTTTCACTTGTGTTTAACTATTTTGTTGCTATTGTGTTGGGTTAAAATGATGACATGTTTGTTCATAAGAACATCTATAATAGTTGATGTTTTATCTATTTACATCAAACTAAGTGTAATCAATTTTTCTAAGGTGACATTAGTATTTTTACCTTCAATTACTTTTACTTGTAATTTTAGAAAATCAATTCATTAAAACTCAATCTCAAAACCAAAATATACACAAGAAAACATATGGGATGAAGAGAGAAAATGCTGGCTTGGAGTACAAGAAAGGAATATATAGTTGGCAACTTTAATTTTGCCTTTTGTTATTGTTTTTTAATTATCCCCAAGTTTTAGAAGAGTTATGAGTAAGACGCAAACAGACATGTTGACGATATTACACTTCTCAGCCACGAAGTCATTCCGCAAAAACTTTCAAGATATCAAATTTATTTTTTAACATCTCCAAACTTCAATCTATACACTTCTTATTTTTCTTCAATAATAATATAGAAAAGGATTGTGCTTTATTGACTTTCAGTTGGTGCTTTTGAATAGTTTAAATTTAATTTAATCTATCAAGGACTTTGCCAGAACCAAATTAATTAAAACGCAAAATCAATAATTAATGTTATTAATGAGAAGAAAAATAAATATGCTACTACGCAGAAATGTACATGAATTCATGATTGCCAAATAATAACACAATTTAGTTTAATTTTTTTAGAAATGCTAACTTGTGTTCTTGAGGCATAAGTTAAAAAGTCAAATATAAAAGTTGTTTCCTTAAAAGTTGTGTATTCAATGTCTTAAAAGTTTCAAAATTTATATTTTCAATATAAAACTTATTTTATTTTCATTTTAAGCTCCTTACTTTGTGTACTTAAGACACAAGTTGGCATGTGTGATAGTTGGATGTCAACAAAGACAACTACGAAATGCGTGTGATTCGAAAGCCATAACCTTATCATTTATACAACACTAACTGTGGTTATTTATTGATAATTTTATCGAGCACATCATCAAAAACTTTAAAATTTCGTTTATAAGTTAATAAATATTATAAATTCCGTTTATAAACTTTAAAATTTTAGCTAAATTTTATTTAGCCATATAACCGAATGCATTATTATATGATCTAGTTAACACCCACTTGAAGGCTTGTTTAAGTGTCTTTCTTGACCCGGCCAAAAATCGATCGACTGTGTGTTTAGTATCGTAAACTTGATTCTCACATATCCACTGTAATATAAAATATGCACTTTTGATAACTTCGGGACAAATGGATGTCTTTCCTTTCTAGGTAGCTTTTCCAAGCTCTTTTCTTCCATCCTAGACCAACAAACTCACATGTCTTTTTAGTAAATATTATGGGTTTCCTTTGCCATTGGAAATTGGCTTCCCCTATTGGAAAGGTTTGCAATAGATATGCATCCAAGTAATTAGGATATTTTACAATCTATAAGTTTCATAAAATATTTTTCCACAAACTTCAGTTCTTTAATCAAACTATTCTTCACTCACTTGGATGTTTAGGTCGCAACTTAAATGTCATTTGTGAGGACATATAATCTAGTTTACGCCAATCGCAAGATCTTAATTAAATTGGTTTGTTCACAAAATAATTTTAGACAAAGTTTTTCTAAAGGCTTATTTGATTAAAAGAATACAAAATTAGGTCATTAAAGTCTTTGTATACCTTCTAAAAAAAATATAAGCATGCCTAATAAATTAATTTATGTAAATCTAAATAATATAATAATATTTGCAGTGGTGTGTCAGGAAGAGACTTTTCAACATACTTTCTAACACACTCTTTTTTATTTATTCAAAATTATATGTAGGTTTCACAAAATTATGTGGGATTCATATAAATTTAGTGTGACTCATATGAATTTTAACAAATAAAAAAGTGTGTCTTAAAGATGTATGATAAAGTGTGTTTTTCTAGCATTAATCCTAATATTTTGGTCGTCACTGTTATTATTATATTAGACATATAGACAGAAAAGTTCTACTTTTTTTTTTTGAAACAACAGAAAAGTTGTACTTAGGGATAGACTATTAGACTGATACTATATAAATAATATACAGCAACTAAGTCTTCTAAATAAGTTTTTAGACTATACAAGGCTTTTGAGAAAGTTATGTATTAAATAGAATAAATTTGTTTGACTGAAGAAATAATAAAAGATAAGTATTAATAGGAATGGAAAAGTACTAACAGGTCAAGGAACTTGGAGTGTATCAGGTAACTTGTCAAGATTCAAGAATGAAGTTTTTTTTAATATGCAAACGTTAGTAAGAATAATGCTGACAATAAATAAATTTGGTAGGACGTATATGAATTTCAACCAATAAAATGAGTGAGTTGGAAAGTGTGTGACGTAGCACTCCTCTAACAATTAGTTGTTAGGTTAATTAATATTTTTCTCCTTTGTTAAGGTTTGAAATCAAGTCTTCCAAATCCTTCAACATTTAGTTCAAACTAGTTGAGATACATTGCCCTAATGATAACACACAACTTCAGTCTTTCTGGATTAATACTGAGAAGTTTACGAATAAAAATCTCAATTTCTTGCACACTCTTCTTATCTTTATAATAATCATACAGAACAATATCAGCAAATGCTAAACTGTGCGCATCCAACAAAATGGTATCCGATGTAAAACCAGAAAAACAAAATCTTGCAATGCGCGAAGCATAAAACTTGATTTCAACTTGCGACTCAGGAGAGCTAAGAGTATACTTTATTGAAACCACTTCAAGTAGAGGCACTTGTAAAGTAACATTCTTCACACCTGACCAAGTGCAATCCAATGCCTCATACTTTCTAAGTGCTGGGAAATTAAGTGCCAAAGTTTTGGACTTATTAGAAGAGTCGCAAGTAATTGTGATTCTAGACAACTTCAGGATTGTAAGGGATGAAAGACAAACAAAGCTAGGAAGTGAGAAGGTACATCCATTCAGCATCAATTCCTATAAGGACTTGCATTTAAAAAGGGAATAAGAGGAAACTGCGTGTTCTTTCTGCAAATCGACACAAAGCTTTTTGATTCTAAAACTTAAAACAACAGATATCAGATTGTTAATATAATAAGAATCATATGTCCGTGCCAATGCAAGACAAAAACTTTGGATGTCTGCACTACTCAGAAGATGAAGCAATACCCTATCGACAAAGTCTACAAAGCATTTCTTTCTTATCTTGTTGGAAGTAAAATGGTCCATGTCGTCAAAATTTAGTCGGGTGATAATTTTCCAGAGGGATATCCACCTCTTTGATAAAACGCTGGTACGAATTGCTTCCTTAATATGAAGAAAAGAAAGAATGCAACCAATAATGTGGTCAGGTAGGTTGCTTATCAAGTCTTGACCTTTGCTGGATTTTTGCATCTTAGAAAGCTTACGCTTACATCTTCCCAACTCATCTACGGAACTATTGTCCATTTTTGCAGCAACTCATCTTCCTATGAAAATAATTAGATGCATCGTAAAGTTCTATATATTTGCAAACATATCATTGTTTAAAAATTAATGAAATTCTCAAAAAGCACAATGACATGACTTCGAGGCTTTCACTATCTGATATATATTACATTTTCACTGGTTCAATCCATCCAAAGATAGAATATTAGTTTATATTGAAATGCAAAACAAAGTAACTGAGTTTTGATTCTACCTTGAATATAGGAAACTTTCCTAATAGCACATGTACTCAACAAATATCAATTAGGGTTTTGAGGAGCAGGGGCTGTCCAATCTTTATGGTTGAATCACAGGCTGTCAACAATAGTAGCTTGAGTGATGGAAGACTACAACCACAAACTGATGAAGAACGACGGTGCGGAACTTGAAAGTCACTTTCAGGTGGTAGTGAAGAAGCAGAAGCTGAAATAAAATCAAAACCAATGTCAGCAGACTCAGATTGATCATCAACTCAGTCAATATATCGTCACTGGTCAAACCAATGAGTAACTCATTGAATCGGTGAGTCACATGTTGAAACGCATGAACCAATATATATTAAAAAGATTTTAATTGATAATCACTAATCAGGCATACATTGTCGGTGTAAAATAGTTTTACACGGACATCCAATAAGAGATCACCATTATTCCATGTCATACTACGAAAATCAAATCAAAATACCCTTACAATTAAAAAATAATTGGGGAATGGGAGAATTTTTTTTTATTAATCTAAGTGGCACTAGTAACCATTTTACAACTGGTAATACAAAAAGATTCACAAAACAGTCAATACTAGTACTAGTAGCACACAACACATAGAATAAACCTATGTTGTCAATCGCGCCACTTTAGCGGGCGATCTCGGTATAGCAGAGTGGAGGAGGTAATGCAAGATTAACAACATAGGTAAACATGAACCTTATCTTAAAAGAATTAGGAACAAAAAGTAATGCAAATTAAGAAACCCATTAATATGCCCAATTGGTTCGTTCTAATCTATAAAATTAGTGGTTCCATGAGAGAAAGGAAAATCTTACAGGTGGATTTAATTATGGATGATGCATTCAGTATTCTGATGCAATAACAATATTGAAGCCACCAGACTGAACCCTACTGTACGCTGGAGTGGAGTCAGGGGAACCGTCCTAACATATTAGGAAGTTCTAAAACTTCAAAGCCCAAAACTCAATTTTACTCTATCACAATTTTCTATCGGACCAATTTAATCTCCTACCAAAAAAATAAAAAATACTCATGAGCTTATTGATTCTTCTCACCTTCGTCGTCCGAGGTCTTGGGCTGGTATATGGAGGCTCGAGGCTCCCCATAAGATTAAGAATCTAGTGTGGCGCATGTGTAGGGGCTGTTTGCCGACTAGAGTTCGCGTTCATGACAAAAGAGTTCCTTGTCCTACACAATGTGTTAGTTGTAACTCAAACCATGAAGACCTTGCTCATTTGATTTTTTATTGTCCTTTTGCTATTTAAGTTTGGCACATGACAGGTATTTGGGGGGCTATTCAACATGCTATTCTTTCAACTCCTTCGCAGCTGAAGCAATTTTTCTGTTATTGGATACGCTATCCACTGAGCATAATCAACTGTTGGCAGCAACTTTATGGAGTATTTGGATGCACAGAAACTTAAAAGTTTGGAATGATGTTACGGAAGTGTGTGCCACAGTTGTCGGGTGTGCTAAGACTATGGTTGAAGATTGGCTACTTGCTAACGCTTCTAGGCCAGCTGTTCCCGGAAATCAGCAACACGCGCAGCTGCCCCATGGTGCCGTGAACACTGCCGAAGCTAATGCTACAGCTGGTGGTTCGGTGCATGCTGTTTTTGTGAGCTGCCAGCGTCCGTTGCCGGGCAGGTATAAATGCAACATTGATGCCGCTTTTTCCTCTAGTCTAAACTGTACTGGTATTGGTATATGTGTACGGGATTCTGAAGGCATCTTTGTGTTGGTCAAAGCTGTAAGTTTTCCTTGTGTTTACTCGGTCGATGTTGGTGAAGCTTTGGGATTACATAATGCTTTGTAGTGGTTAAGTGACATGCAATTTGACAATATTGATTTCGAAATTGATTCCAAGATCACTCGTAATGTTTTTCATTCTGCTCGTGATGACATCTCTGAATTTGGGTACATCATTGCTTCATGTCGTTCTCTGTTCAACTCTCATTTCACCAACTTCAGGGTGGAGTTCGCTAGGAGACAAACAAATGTGGTTGCTCATGCGCTCGCAGGAGAGGCCACGTTTCTCGCTAGTCCCGCTATTTATTTTAATATACCATTGTATTGAAACTCTTATTATAAATGAAATGCTATAGGCATATTTTCCTTAACAAAACAAAAAAAACTGTCTTAGATATCTTTGTACCGAGGATAAATTAGTCTTCCTATTATAATAAATCATAGACTAATTTATCTTTTGTATTTTGGATATTATTTTTAGTTAAAAAGTAAACTGGATCATGAGAAAATTGTGATGATCAAATTGGTTCTTCACTTTATTTAATACTCGTGTCGATTTAATACAAAATTTATTTCGTTTTATTTCTTTTAGTTTTTTCTACAATACAATTAATTGTTTATTGCAAAGAGTTTTTATCATGTTATAGTGAAAAGTTTTCACCATCATTTAGAGGCAATGAATCTTACGCTGAGGAACCTGTTGGATACACAAGATTGAATTTTCTTCCATACGCAAGAGTTAGTGATTAAACCTTTGAATTAAATTTTCCTTTGCTATTAAAGTTATGTGGGATCTTCAAGGGACGACAGTTGGCCTTTCCCTATTGGAAAGATTTACAGCCAAGGATATATCCACCGTAATTAGGGTATTTGACAATTCAATGGCTTCACAAAGTATTTTCACAAACTTCTGTCCTCGGATCGACTATGAAACTAAGACTCATTTCATGAGTTTGTATCTCCTCCAAGGCCATACTATTAACTATCCAGGATAATAGATATCTTCAAAAAAAAAGTCCATGTTCTGTTGTTAGAACTTAGATCACCACTGCAAAAAGTCTCTTCTGTTCATAAAAATGTCGAAGGGTATGAAATAATTGGAATATATGCAAAATTAGATTAATAAAACTGGGTAGCAATTACATATATTCTCTAAATAAAGTATAAACCAACATTGTATTCCTACATTTTAAAATCTTACTAAGATAAAAATTCTATAATTGCTGACCTAGAACTTTTCTTAAATGATAATAGCTCTTTTTGAAATCTGGAGTCACAACGAATACTAATTCTCTCCAATACCTGACCATTTTCTATAAAAAAAATTGGCGACACTTAATCCACGCTTGGAGCGACCAAAAATTTCAAACTTCAACACTTGAAGAGTAGATACCAAACAAAGAGGCACAGTCGCTAGGCTCAGCAGCATTCCTTCATAATACTCCTGGAGTCCAGAAAAATAAAAGATTTTTATCGTTTGGCAACCTCCAAATAAAACTCGATGAAAATACACTAACTATTAAGGTTAATCACTAAAGTCTACACAAAACTTTAAAGATATAGCTGAACACAGTATTATCATGTAGTTATTTAAAATCACAAAATTATCAACACAGTTTTTCTTTTCTGTAATGTTTTTACACTAAATTAAATTTTCGATTTGACTTTTGTTTCTATCTAATCATTTTTACTCTCAAACAATGTGGAAAAACCAAAACCAAAGTAGATTTTTTGAAACAAAAATACCTGATATATTAACATATTTTTTAAATAGAGAAATTGTCAGCGACAAACCTCTAAAATTAGAGTCTCCAGGCAGGGTGACGTTAGGAGTATGCCTAACAAATTATTGCAGCCAACAAAGCTTAGTTCCAAATGTCTTAACATTTTAAATGGAGGAATATCTGCAAAAGAAGGTTTCACTCCTGCAAACATGAGAAACTACAAAAAATTGTAGTATAATTGTTGGTGTTAGGACAATATATCTAGACTATGTCCATAAGATAAAGTAAATTTAATGAAAAATTACACAATTCTGACTGCAAATATAGGAGGTAGAACACTAGTCAATATAAGCATTGAAAATATGTCTGCGAAATGCAATCATGCACATGCACATAGTGAAGCAAGAAAAGTAAAAAAACATACCTGCGAAATGCAACCATGTACAGACAGCTTTAGACATTCTGGATTATTACTGAGAAGTTTACAAACAAAAATCCCAATTTCTTGCGGACTCTTCTTGTTCTTATTATATAGAGTAATATCAGCAGATTCTACACTATGTGCCTCAAACAAAATTGTATCTGACATATGACCATAATAACAAAATGTTGCAATGCGCGAAGCATAAAACTTAATTTCAGCATGCGACGTGCGATAGAAGGGATGATAGCTTATTGAAACTACTTCAAGCAGAGGTACTTGTAAAGTGACACTCTTCACACCCGACCAAATGCAACCAAATGTCACAAACTTTCTAAGAACTGGGAAATTATGTGTCAACGTTGTGGAGTCATTAGAAGAGCCGCAGCTAATTATGATGCAATACAAGTTCAGGACTGCAAGGGATGAAAGACAAACAAAGGTAGAAAGTGTGATGGCACACCGACTTAGCACCAATTCCTCTAATGACTGGCATTTTAAAAGGGCATCAGACGAAACTGCAAGGTCATTCTGCAAATAGACACGAAGCTTTCTGACTCTCAGATTTATAATGATGGATATCCACTTGTTAATATAGGAAGAGTCATACTCCTCAGACATTTTAAGAGAAAAACATTGGATGTGTGCACTATTCAGTCGAAGCAGTACCCTATCTACAAAGTCTACAAAGCGTGTTTTTCTTATCTCGTTGGAAGAACAATACCCTTTGTCATCAAAATCTAGTTTTGTGATAAATGTCCAGAGGTATATCTACCTCTTTGATAAAACACAGGTAGAAACTGCATCCTTAGTAGGAAGAAAAGAAAGAATGAAACCAATAATGTGGTCAGGTAGGTTGCTTATCAAATCTTGACCCTTGCTGGATATTCGCCTCTTAGAAAGCTTATCTTTACGTCTATCAAACGTATCAACGGAATTGTAGTCCATTGTTACAGCAAGTTCCTATAAAAACAATTAGATGTATTGTAAAACTCTATATATTTGCAAACATACCATTCTTAAAATGCGCAATGACATGACTTTGAGGCTTTCACTATCTGAGTTTTTTTTTTCTTTTGCAAAAAAAAAAAATGAAAATAAGGAGGTGGAGTAAACTATATTACATGCTCTTTGGTTCAATTCATTCAAAGGTAGAATATTAATCTCAACCAAAATGAAAAATACAAATTGAAGAGTTTTGATTCTACCTTGAATATAGTGCACTTCCCTGAAAGCACATGTACTCAATTAAGGTTTTGAGGAGCAGGGGCTGTCCAATTTTTATGGTTGAATCTTGGGCTGTCAACAATGGTAGCTTGAGTGATGGTAGACTACAGCCACCCACAGATGAAGAATGATGGCGCATAACTTGAAGGCCACTTTCAGGTGGTAGCGAAAAGAGGCAGAAGCTGAAATAAAATCAAAACCAATGTCAACATACTCGGATTGACCATTGACTCATTCAATATATCGTCACTGGTCAAACCAATGAGTAACTCATTGAACCGGTTAGTTACCTGTTTAAACGCATGAACAAATATATATCAAAAAGATTTTAATGGGTAGTCGAGCATGCATTATCAGTGTAAAATAGTTTTACACTTTCATCAAATGAGAGATCACCATTTTTTCATGTCATATAACCAATTTCAAATCAAAATACCCATACAGAGGACGTGGTAAAATAGTGGATGTTTATAAGATGTCTGTGTAAAACAAACTGATAGTGGATATCCTTTAACAAAAAATTGTGGAATGGGAGAATTTTCTTATTAATTAAATTGATATTAATGATGATTTTACAACCGTCTCTATAAGCATTTGGACTCTGGAGCTTGAGGTTATAAGACTAAGCTCTTATCAATGAGGTACCACCTAAAGCAAATAAAATAAAAAGGATTTGGCAGTGCATATCCTTTAAATCCAACTAAATAAAGTAAAAAAAATTACATCAATGTAAATTTTATTTTCCTAAAAATCTCAAAAGCTTCACACCACACTTAAAAAAGATTCATAAAAATTCACAAAACAATTAATACTAGTACTAGTATCGCACAACATATAATAAATCTATGTTGTCAATCATGCTGCTTTAGCTGGCGATCTTGAAATCGCAGAGCAGAAGAGGTGTCCAGTGCAATGTGTTCGGCCGGTGAGCCACATATTCAACAGGTGTGATGGTGGCGGCCGCGAACTCTATTCAAATCTTGGTTGGGGGAAATAACTCAGTTAATCCTGTATTTCAATTGTTCTGTCTATTTTTTAAAGGCATATTGATCATTTTTATTATTTTAAGTGAGCTATTTTAATTTTTCTTCTCGGGCATGTATGACTAGCTATGAAGCATAAACACTCCTTAGATTAGGTGTGTCTTGGTGTCAGACACACATCGGTTCTGACATCGACATATATGATTACACTGAATAATGTCATTTTCTCAAATTATTGTCTGTGTTGACGTGTCGGTGTTTGTGTCGTATACTTTATCCATGTCTAAGTCCGTGCTTCGTTGACTTGGACATCCTTCTGCATTCGAGGAAGCTCTATTCTCTCTTCTCCTTCTTCTACTAATACTAAGCCCTTCATTTTTCTCCTAGTTTCCTTTCCTTGTTATAGCTTAGTGGTTTGGTTATGGAGACATTTTGAATGGACTCCCGGGTTCGAACCCGTGTTACCTCAATCTTCTCTCAACAATTAGTTCATTCTCATAACAAAAAATGAAACTCAAAGTCTTAATAAAATCAAATAAGATTAGTCGACTTTGCTTAGTTATTTCATGAGAAAAAAAAACTTACAAAGTTTGAATTATCGATGATGCATTCAGTATTCAGTTGAAATACCTGAACGGCGGTGGAAATCCCCCGGCGGTATTGATTTAAGATTCATTAAATTAAATTTCATTTTCAAGAGTACAGTGAAGATTTTATAATTGAAGGATGTGTGTCTTTATGGAGTAGATGATTATTGTTGTCTGTGTGTGGGTTCTTGAGAATAATCTGCGTCTTAATAAAAGGAAGACGAAGGGATTATTTCTCTCCCTAGAAGAAGGACGTGAGTGGAACGCATAACAATATTTCTTATTGACAAAGGCGGTCGCATGTTTCACTGAATATAAGCTTTTAATCACAACCTAACAATTAAATTGGATCCAATGGAGATAGACGACTCCTCTCATCTCTCTTTATAACACTTGCCGAACCTTAAAGATCTGAGTGAACATACTCAAAAGGTCTAGTAGAATGGTGCATGTTTACGTTATTTGACCAAATATTCAATTATGACAAAATTCTAGTTTCTCTAATTTATCTATTCCTGGCAAATCTTGTTAAACTAGTTCAACTAAACCCCTTGGACATGCCCTAACCATCAATGACACAGTTTGGTTAACATGAAAATCTTAACCACCGCATCTTGACACCTATAACAATTATCAATGCACCATGCAAATCAAGTACACCTTAAGAGGTTTGCTATTTAACAGAAAGGGGAAAGTACAAACAAGTTACAGAACGTGAACACCAAATAACTTTTCATGATTCAAGAATTAAGACTCAGTTTGATATATATATGATTCACTAAAAATTGCCTAGAGTATGAAATAATTGGAATATATGCAACACTAAATTAATAAAACTGCATGTAGCATCCCTTTGAAACCAACATTGTATTCCTCTTACTAAAAATATAAAAAATACATGGTATTCCTCTTTTTCACGATCTTAACGAAGATAAAATGAAACGAAAAATATTATGAACACTCTTCTTTTAGCACTCTCTTTTAACATTCACTTTTTTATTGGGTAAAACTCATGTTAGAAAGAGTGTCCAAAGCACTCCTTAAGGTAAAAACTCTATTATCGCTGAACTAGAACTTTTCTTAATTGAAAGTATCTTCTCTTTATCTATCTTTAAATGGCCAAGCCGAAAACTAATCCTCTCCAAAACCTGACCATTTTCTATAAAAAAAATTGGCTATAAATAATAGTTGCCTGGAGTCACAAAAATTTTCAAACTTGAGCACTTTAAGAGTAGATAGCAAACAATGAGGCACAGTTGCAGATTTCAGCAGCATTCCATCAAAATCTAGCTCGTGCATTTTAGAAATATAAAAGTGTTTTATATTTTCGCAATGTCCAAATAAGACTTGATGGAAATGCTCAAATTATTGAGGTTAATCACTAAAAACTTTAAATATCAGCTTAAGACCATATTATTATGTTCTAATTTCCTGTTTTTATTTTAAATCACAAAACTATAGGCATAACTTTTTCTTACCAAAGTAAATTTTTTGAAACAAAAATACCTCATATATAAACATATTTTTTGAAATTTAGAAAGTTTCTCTAGACAAACCTGTAAAATTAGAGTCTCCAGACAGGGTGACTTAAAGAGTATGGCTAACAAATTTTCCAGATGACTCAACCTTCCAACAGAGTTTAGTTCCAGATGACTCAACCTTCCAAATGGAGGAATATCTTCAAAAGAATCATTTGTTCCTGCAAAAAGTGCAGACTACAAAATTCAAACAATTGTTGGTGTTAGGACAATATATAGAAACCATGTCCATAAGATAAAGTAAATTTAATGAAAAATTACACAAATCTCAACAATAAAAGGATCAAACGCATGTTCATAACCATATTATGTGTGAAAATGTTTCGAACGACATAGGCCTTTACCTATCACATAACCATATTTTGCTCACTCTTTATGTTGAGATAAAAATTACAAACCAAAACTTAACACTTGTAAAAAAAACTTGTCATGATATTTATTGAAAACAAAGGGTGATGCAAGAAAAATATAAAAGATACCTGCAAAGTGCGACCAAGCATCTGCAGCTTTAGAGTTTCTGGATTAATACAGAGAAGTTTAGTAACAAAAATCCCAATTTCTTGCAGACTCTTCTTGTAATCATCATATAAAGCAATATCAGCAAATGCTACACTATGTGCCTCTAATAAAATTGTATCTGACATATAACCAGAATAACAAAACTTTGCTAGACGCGAAGCATAAAACTTAATTTCAGCATGCGACTTGCGATAGAAGGGATCATAGCTTATTGAAACTAATTCAAGCAGAGGTACTTGTAAAGTGACACTCTTCACACCTGGAAAAGTGCAATCTAATGTCTCATACTTTCGAAGAGCTGGGAAATTAAGTGCCAATGTTTTGAACTCACTGGAAGAGTCACAAAAAATATTGATGCTAGACAACTTCAGGATTGTAAGGGATGAAAGACAAACAAAGCTAGGAAATGCGAAGGCACACCCATTCAGTACCAATTCCTCTAAGGACTGGTATTTGAAAAGGGCATCAAATGAAACAAGTTCTTCCTGCAAATGGACACAAATATTTCTGACTCCCAAATTTATAACCAATGGATATCCACTTGTTAATACAAGAAGAATTATAGTTTGCTAACATTGAAAGAGAAAAACTTCTGATGTGTGCACTATTTAGATGAAGCAGCAGTACTCTATCGACAAAGTCTACAAAACTTTTTTTTCTTAATTTGTTCGAAAAATGGTCCATCTCGTCAAAATTTAGTCGGGTAATTAATTTCCAGAGGTATATCCACCTCTTTGATAAAACACTGGTATGAATTGCTTTCTTGGTAGGAAGAAAAGAAAGAATGCAACCAATAATGTGGTCAGGTAGCTAGGTTGCTTATCAAGTCTTGATTGACCCTTGCTGGAAAGCTTATGCTTACGTCTACCAATCACATCAACGGAACTGGAGGCCATTTTAACAGCAAGTTTCTGCGAAAGCAATTAGATACATTGTAAAGCTCTAATAATACCAATACTAGTATCACAAACAACATATAGAATAAACCTCAAACTTCTCAACAATTAGGAACAAAAACTAATGCAAATCTTCTCGATTTGCTTAACCAAAAATAGAAACCCATTAATGTACCCAATTAGTTCATTCTAATATGTGAGTGAGTACTGATTAGGATTTAGGACTATAGTTTTTAAACTTACAGATTGATGTAATTTTGAATTCTGATGCAGAGCGTTGAGAGAGGTAGAGAAAAACGACAATGAAACTATGAATTGTGAAAACCCTACTTAAAAAAATGAGAACCCTAAGTTGGACTGTGCTAACAAATCTTTCTAAAAATATTTAGAATAACTTTTTAACAAAATAACCACTTTTAAGAGTTTTTCATTTGTTACAACTTTCTAAAAAAAATCAGGATCTTTCTTCAATAAAAATAAAAATCAGAATCTAAAAACAAAATGAGAAGCTGTTAAGAGCAACTTTTCAAAAAAGATTGAACTAATTTTGTAATAAAAAATCTCTTTTATATAGTTGTATCGAAACAAACTAGATCATTTGTTTTTAAAAAATAATTTTTATTATGATAAATTAACGCAAAATAGATTCTGATTTTTCATAAAATCTCTAAATTATAATCTCTAAAATATTTTATGTCAATATCACTTTTATTTTAATCTGTAACAAACGGGCCCTTAAAGTCCAAATCTTAATGTTTAAAAAATAAATACAAATCTTTAACATTAATTTTCGCTCAACCTTTCTTTATAAAAATTAAGCTTTTGAAAAAAAAAATATTTATTCCTAATTATTTGTTACTTTTATCAAAATTGTGCTCGTCTATTTACAATTATATTGTATTTTGTTGTACATGTATTTTATCATTTATTTTTTAAATGAGTGTATTTTAGCATATTTTATTTTAATATATTTGCTCTTATTTAATTTAACTTATATGAAATCACTTATGTCAACAAATAGATTAGATTTTTATCCCCGTGAGCTTAACCCAGTTGGTAGGGATGTTGCATATTATATGCAGGGGCCAAGTTCGAACCCTGGACACGCTACTTCTTCACATTTAAGATGTCTGAGCTCTAGCCATTAGGCTACTTGACAAAAAAAATTATTAGATTTTTAAGTGCAAACTTATAAATAAATGTTCAACTAAATGGTAGATAGTTTTATTTTTATAATTTTGACGTATATTTAGCTTTAAATTTAAATATGAAAATTTTTTAGTTGTTAAGAGTAGTTTTGTCTAAAAAAAGGTCCCACCTTATTAATCGGTAGACAATTTTTGAGTTGTATTTATATCATGGTATAGAGTTTTCAATTTTTCTATAATTTTGGAGTATATTTCATTTCTTTTTAAAAAATATTTGGATGTTGAAAGTCATTGCTGTGAGGAGTGTAAACTTGTGAAACCCAAATGTCTCTTTTTCAGTTGGTAATAAAATGAGTAATTTTCTGTTTTATTTAATTTATATTGATGTGTGAGGTCTCTCTAATATTCCAAATATAACATGTGGTTGATGTTGGTAACATTCATTGATGAATGTACTCACATCACTTGTGTTTCCTTACTAAAACAAAGGCCTATAGTTAACTATGTGTTACTACATTTCTTCTTAATGGTAAAAATATCAGTTTGGAGTGATTATTAAGAAGGTTAGGTCAAGTAATGTCAAAGATTACTTTAATCACGAGTGCGAGAAAACAAGGTATTATTCATGATTCTTCTTGTGTTAAAATCCCCTAACAAATTGGGATTAGTGTGAGAAAAAGTACACTTATTAGATCAAAATAAGATTTTTTTTTTAAAAAAATTACGGAGGAGGTTTTAACTATTAGCGCAGCTAAGGTTTCTTCACACACAAGCAATCTGAAATTAGGGTTTCTAAGAAGGAGAAGAAGATAGTTATGGTGGTTAGAGCTGGTTATGGCATGATGAAGGAGAGAGAGGTAATATTGGAAAGTTGTTATTCTCATTTGTTTTGAAAGTGAGTTACAGACAAGTATATATACACAATGACTTATAGAGCAAGTCTCTTGCAATAACAACCTAACATACTTATCCAAAAACAAACTAAACTCTTAATCACTTGCTAAACATGAATATGGATTAAAATACAAACTAATACACCCCTCTTAATCCATAATCCTAGCATTCTATAAGACCTAACATGTCCCTCAAGTAAGAGAATCTGTCAATCTTCAATGCCTTTATGAAGCCATCTTCTAACTGAGCTTCAGTAGGACAATACACCACATCAATCATTCCTTTTGTCACTTGTTCTCTTATGAAGTGAAACCTAGTTTCAATGTGTTTGCTCCTACCATGTGCTATTGGATTCTTGGCCAAATTTATAGCAGATATGGTGTCAATCTTCAGTTTCAGTGGTTTCTTTACTTCACAGTTGAGTTCCTTCATCACATTGTCAAGTCAAATTGCTTGACAAGCTGCAAATGTGCATGCAATGTACTCAGCCTCACATGATGATAAAGCAGTACCTGGTTGTTTCTTAGTGCACCATGAGATTGTTGCATCATTGAACTTGAATAGGTAGCCATAAGTGCTTCTCTTATCCATTCTATCTCCACACCAGTCTTAATTAGAGTATCCTTCTAGATTAGCCTCTCCTTCCTTGTTAGAAGTTGGAAACATCAGGCCAAACTTTAGGGTTCCTTTCACATATCTCAGTATTCTTTTGGCTGCAGTGAGATGAGACTTCCTTGGATCATTCATGAATCTACTCATGATACTTACTGCAAAGCATGTATCTAGTCTGCTATTGCATAAGTACCTCAGTGATCCTATTATCTGTTTGAATTCAATAGGTTCTACTCTTTCTTCATTGCTGCATTCATTCATCCAACTTAGCATTTGTTTCAGATGGATTAGTTGCAGTGATGCAATCAATCATTTGAAACCTTTCAAGCAGTTCCCCAATATACTTTTGTTGATGCATTACAATACCTGCATTTGCTAGTTTTGAATTCTAATCCAAGGAAATATGATAATCTTCCCATGTCAGTCATTTCAAATTCACACTTGTCGCGGTGATTTTTGGATATCAAGCTATTAGTTAGCGTTGACTCACAAATTTTAAGTCCACCACCGATCTTTTATTTTTCCAAGGAAAAGGGGAAAAGTTCGAAATAACCCTATTTTAAGAGATCAAAGGTTTAGAGGTTGGTTACGCAAAGAGAAGGTATTAGCACCCTAAACGTCTATGATATTCCATATGAACCTCTTGTTTTTATTTATCTTGTGCTAAATTGATTACTTGTAAATAAATGCCTAAGTGTAGAATGGACTAAAGTGATGAGTGAAAAGAAAGAAAAATGTTTTTGTTATTTTGTTGATTTGGAAAGACAAAGTCTTTTACCTACATACCCGAATGAGATCAAAATCATGTAGTTCGGGTAAAAATTCCGATTGATTGGTTGAATTGATTTTAAAGTTTTAAAAAACATTTTGAGAGGATAAGAGGCCGAAATGACGTAGAAGAATAAAATGTGATGCGATTGTTTTTTGAAAATATTTTTAAGAGGATAAGAGGTCGAAATGGCATAGAAGAATAAAATGCGATTTAATTTTAATATGAAGAAGAACCAAGTCTAAATATGGTTAAGATTCATTGAAGTTGATTGAAAAAAAAACAAAGGGAGTCACTTGGTTTCATCATTATAAAATTGAATGAAACACGTGACTTGTGGCACGGATCAACTACTATATATGAGTTGTGTATGACTTTGCATTTGCATAGCTAATTTACAAACCAACAAATTTTCAACTATGCTATCAAACATTTTCAATACCTAGCTAGTTCTTCTTTTCTGCCCTTTTTTCTTCCTTCATTAAGCTATGAATGAGACATAGAAGGAACTAATTTACCCTCAGAAAATTATGTGTAAGCAATTTTTCTAAGGTTACATTAGTATTTTACTTTCAATTAGTTTAGTTATAATCAATTTTACAAAATCAATTCACGCAAATTCAATCTCAAAACCAAATATACACAAGGAAACATATGGGATGAAGAGAGAAAATGCTGGCTTGGAGTACAAGAAAGGAATATAGTTGCCAACTTTAATTTTGCCTTTTGTTATTGTTTTTTAATTGGGAAATGATATTTATACAACTATTTTTTAACAACTTTCTCTTCCATACTCACATTATCTTCTTATTCTCTCTCTTCCTTTTCTCTCTCTATTATTTTTGACCAATCAAATGAGAGAAAACCAAAGTTGTCATAGAAATTGTACAAAAAAGTTGTACAAATATCACTACTCTTTTAATTTCTCCAAGTTTGAGAAGAGTTATGAATAAGACGCAAACAGACATGTTGACGGTATTACACTTCTCTGCCACCAAGTCATTCCGCAAAAACTTTCAAAATATCAATTTTTTTTATTTAACATCTCCAAACTTCAATCTATACACTTCTTCTTCAAAAATAATATAGAAAAGGATTGTGCTTTATTGACTTTCAGTTGGTGCTTTTGAATAAATTGAAATTTAATCTATAACAAGGAGTACTTTGCTAGAACCAAATTAATTAAAACGCAAAATCAATCATGATAATAAACACAAGAATAATAAATATGCTAGTATGCGAAAAAGTATATGAATTCATGCTGATCAATTAATAACATAATTTTGTTTAATTTTTTGAGAAATGTTAAATTGTGTTTTTGGGCATAAGTTAAGAAGTCAAATATAGAAGTTTTTTTTAAAAAAAAATTGTGTATTCATTGTCATAAAAATTTCAAAAGTTATACTTTCAATATAAAACTTACTCCCTCCATTCTAAAATATATGTCGTAGACAACCACTGCATATATGCCAATACACAACTTTGATCATTAATATATTTAATTATTTATAATAAAAAATTATAAAATTTTGATATTTTAAAAATATTCTCCGGGACAAATCAAACATCTTACATACTAACATTTGTATTTATATTAGTTAAAAAATATGATCAAAGTAAACTACGTAAATAATGCACAATGTAAAATTGCTAACATATATTTTATTTTTAGCTCCTTAAAGACACAAGCTGCCATGAACCTAATTTTTTTCTCGGTCACTTTGTGATAGTTGGATGTCTAACAAAGACAACTACAAAATGCGTGTGATTCAAAAGTCATAACCTCATTATTTATACAACACTATCTATGTATATTTATTGATAATTTTATCAAGCACATCATCAAAATCTTTAAAATTTCATTTATAAGTTTATAAATATTATAAATTTCTTTTATAAACTTTAAAAGTTTTTTTTTATCCATATAACTGAATGTATTATTATATGATTCATAGAACACTCACTTGAAGGCTTGTCTAAGTGTCTATCTTGACCCGACCATTTCTAATGCATTTGATACTCGAAGATAGGATCGATCGACTATGTGTTTGGTATCGCAAATTGTGATTCTCACATATCCACCGTAGTAAAAAATATACACACAAACTGTAATTATCACATATCCACCATAATATAAAATATGCACTTTATGATGACTTAAGGACAAATGGAGGTCTTTCCTTTCTAGGTAGCTTTTCCAAGCTCTTTTCTTCCATCCTAGACCAACGAACTCATAAGTCTTCTAGGTTGTGTTTGGATTGAGGGTTTAGGAGGGGAATGGAGAGGAGTGTTTACTTTTCTTTTTTTAATTCCGAACTATATAACATGTTTTTCTAAAATAAATTTAGTATGATTGAAGTATTATATGATCGTTTATAATGTTAATATGTCAACTTTTAAAAAAACATTTCATAATGTCTGTAATTTAAAAATAAAAAATAAACTCTCCCCTCCCTTCCCCTCCCTTCCCCTCCTAAACCCTCCATCCAAACACACCCTTAGTAAATGTTATGGGTTTCCTTTGCCATTGGAAATTGTGGCTTCCCCTATTGGAAAGGTTTGCGAGAGGTATGCATCCAAGTAATTAGGATTTTTTACAATCTATTGGTTTCATAAAATATTTTTCCACAAACTTCAGTTGTTTAATCAACTATGGAACTAATCTTCACTCACTCGGATGTTTAGGTCGCAACTTAAGGGTCCGTTTGGTTCGAGAGTTTTGGAGGGGAGGGGACGAGAGATTTTTAATATGAAGTGTTTGGTTCAATTTTTAGAAGGGGAGTGGAGGGAAGAGGAGAGGAGAGGAGGGAAACAAATTTTATTGCACTGTCAAAATCATCTTTAGATTAATTTAATATCTCAATATTACCCTTATAACAACATTTATTATTATTAAGTTATATTATTCTTGAAACAACTTTTATTACTAGGTTATAGGTTATATTGTAACAACTTTTATTATTATTATTATTATTATTATTATTATTATTATTATTATGTTATATTATCCTTGTAACAACTATTATCATATGTCATAATCAATCCAACAATCAATACAAGTAATCACAAATTCCAACTCTTTCTAGTGACTTTTAGAAATTCTAATATGATTGAGTACTTGCATAATAAGAAAATAATGGACCTTCCTTTGCTTAAGTTGCCAAGAGAAGGATAAATCAATTATATGAAGCCAACCAATTAAGGTTGGGGCAGTATATGTCATGCGTTTTGCTTCTGGAGTTTTTGGCTATCTGGTTGCCTATCAGTGGGGTTCGGCACTGTCATTAACCTCTATTCCAATTTCAGCGACAGCCCAAAGCCAGGGAAATTGACATTTTAGGTGGAAATCATTGCCGCCATTTGCTTTTGCAATTTTCCAGGAGCATTTCCTGGCTCTACCCCTGGTTTTTTTGCCAGGAGTGCTTGCCCCTATGTTTGATCCCTGGCTAAATGCAAGTTTTCTTGTAGTGTAAATAGAATAAATTTGTTTGACTGAATAAATAATAAAAGATAAGTATTAATTCATTTTGTTTAATATATAAGCATTTTGTCCACTCTTTCAAAACAAGTTACCGAAGATCTAAAGTT
>Ga0315913_1001560_pt1 | contig 25521 bp, 11 predicted proteins | sample MpolsnodulesMG_FD_207736 | JGI IMG/M metagenome (GOLD analysis project Ga0315913, IMG submission 207736) | Medicago polymorpha root nodule microbial communities from Los Angeles, California, United States - small nodules | ecosystem: Host-associated > Plants > Roots > Nodule | place: USA...
AATGTCTGATTTTGAATGATCAAAATTGAAAGTTGCAAAAGGGGAAAACTTAAGGGGTTGGAATGTGATTTTTTTTAATATGGGGCCAAAAGCGCAATTAGTGCAAGGTTAGGGGGCTAAAAATGCTTTTAAGCCTTTATTTTACACGCATGGTTTCTCTCTGGGTCCCCTCTATTCACACATTCAAGAATTTTAGTAGGTAAATTTTGATTCTCCGAGGCTGTGATAGGCTATCTAGTTAATATATAGTTATTTGGAGTTTCAATTTTGTGTTGGAGCCGTTGCGGTGATATTTTTTGCATGAAATTGCATATGAGTTTTATGAATTTCAATTATAAAATTTTAGTTAATATTTGACGCTCCCCCCACTATTTTAGGCATGATCCACCATTGTCATGCATTACCTTGATTAGTAGCGATGCCTTTAAAATGACCAATGATAAATCAATAATGCTCATATCCACACTTGCATATACACAACACAATTCATTAAACAACACTTTGAATTTTGAGATTAATTTTGATACTTGATGTAAAACATTTTACATATACATTCAACCAAATCATACAAAGTAGATGTTTTAGAGATAATTTAAGAACTAGTAAAAAAAGTAGCATGATAGTATGATTTAACTGGATAATTTGGTGCAGTGGCATGTCCTTCAGTTACATGATTCGGTTTGCGTGTCTGGTTGTGGTGAAACATAATCCGCTACTCATTTGTTTTTAGGATGTGACACTTTCAGTTCGCTTTGGGGTCATGTGTTGCACTGGTTGGGTATCTCTTCGGTTAACTCAGGTGACATTCGACATCATTTTACTCAATTTACTAATATGGCAGGATTGCCCAGAGCCACTCGCTCTTTCCTGAAAATTATTTGGTTTGCTTCTGTTTGGGCTATTTGGAAGGAAAGGAACAACCGTGTATTCCAAAATACGGTCTCAGATTCTTCTATTTTAGTTGAAAAAGTTAAGTTGAATTCTTTCTTGTGGCTGAAATCTAAACAAACAACTTTTAGCTATAGTTTTCATCTATGAAGCCCGGATACGGATACGGGTGCGGGTACAATACGGCACGGGTACGCGGATACGCGAATTTTTTTAAATTTAGGATACGATACGACTAAGATACGTTAACCAAATTTTTATACTAAAACTTATATGTATGTAAAATACTTGAAGAAAATAAGCATTGACTACCCTTCATTATTATGTGTATGTAAAGTTTTCTTGTAAACCATATTATATTTTCATTTGTTGGGATATCGAGAGAAGCACTCAACACAAATTTTATCCAATTTTAATTAATTGAATCACCTCTCTTTTGTTACCTTCATTTAAGTGGTTCATCGATAAACAATTCTACTGATGAATATCTAACATTGAATCATATACATCTCTACTGAATTTCTACAACATTCTCTCACTTTTTTACACTTCATCTTTTCTAGGATACGTATTTGTGAAGTATCTTGTAAGTATCCTTGTGCATCTATGAAGTATCATGTAAGTATCCTTGTGTATCTATGAAGTATCGTGTAAGTATCCCTGTGTATCTATGAAGTATCGTGTAAGTATCCTTATGTATCTATGAAGTATCATGTAAGTATCATTGTGTATCTATGAAGTATCATATAAGTATCAGATAAACTATTTTTTAAAAATTAAAATAATAATTCTGATAATTTGTGAATATGTATCCGCGAGTATCCGTGAAGTATCGGTATCCGATACGGGTACGTCTCCGTTTTGGAGTATCTGAGCTTCATAGGTTTTCATCATTGGTGGAAACACACACTTCTGTGTATGAGAGTTAATGTGTAATTTGCTTTAGTTTTTTGTTGGTGCTTTCAGTTTTCCAGCACCTGATTGTTGTGCAGGGTAATCCAACTCTGTTTATAATATATCTCATTTTTGTTTGTTAAAAAAGTTAATATGATTTAACTGGATAAGTGTAAAAAGAATTACGCGGTCGGTGTATCCAAACTAAATCATCAGTTTTATGCTAACTTTTTTTTAGGGACAAATATTCAGTTTTATGCTAATTTTTTAAAATGACTACAACTATGAAAAGAAAACTTTATCTAGCATCATATGAGGCGAATTTTTTGAGGGACAAATCTTCAGTTTAATGCTAATTTTTTAAAATGACTACAACTATGAAAAAGAAAACTTTATCTAGCATCATATGAAGCGAATTCAATCTTAACTAATAATTGTCCAGAACTATTGGGAAAACAAGACCAGCTAATACTTACTCGATTTTTTTCAATGACCGAGAACAATTTTTGAGAGGTCACAAAACAAATACTAACGACCATTATATTCGCTTTGGTGGAAGATCATAACTTCATATCCTTTTTTATATTCACACTTGAGTGTCCGTCTTTCCGTTTTTTTTACTGTACTAACTCATATATATTATCAACGATATTTTATCGAAATTTATGTATAAATTACAAACAATATTTTATATAATTTTTTTGATATGGATTAAAGTGATAAGTATAGATATTTGTGACTTTTAAATGTAACAAACTAAACAAATCATATTTATCTTTTCATATTGACAACAATAACACAGCAAATATAATTAAAATTCTTATCTTTTTTAATAACACCACAATATAACATTATTATAGAAAAATATGTTTAAGAGTATAATTGAAATAACAAAAAAGTCAGTTCAAAAGAGCTGAAGCATGATATAAAAAATTCGAGATGGGATAATAATGTCTCAATGTAGGGAAGAGAAACCATTTGAGTTCAAATAACATTTACAAAAGGTTTTATATTTACTTCACTATTATTGATCATTGGTCAACATAACCCATGATAGTTGGAACATGCTAAATGATTTGCGATTTAATAATAAGTGGAATATTATTACCTTTCTCCTTTTTAAAATTGTTCATCCCATTGATCTAGTGGGAACCGATTTAAAAAATGTCAGCGTGAGTTAGCTACCGCTGAAAAATGCCGAGCGTGAGTTAATTCTCATTAGATCAAGAGAATGAGCAATTTTAAAAGGAAGAAGAACAATTTTCTAATAAGTGAGCCACGAGCTCATAAGGCCAAAGCGGGTTGGATCAGATTGATCCATTTGACAATTCTATGTTTCCGTTTGCATAGTGAAAACCATGACAACGTTTGGACTAGTTGTCAAACCAGGGTCGGCCTAAGGGCCAAACCACCCAAGTAAGGGTTTTAGGCCTCAAGGTTTTAGGTTAAAAGAAGGCCTAAAAATAAGTCAATTAAGCTATAAATATAGATTATGACATACTAATAATCAATATTATCTAGTTTAGTTGGTCAATTTTAAGGCCTGAGATCCTTTTGGTCATAAGTTTAAATCTTGAATTCAACAAAACTTGATTTATTATGCTTTTAATAAGCATTGTGTTATTTTTATTTATTTTTTAATTCCAAAAGGTCTTTTTATAAAATTAGTTTTAGGCCTCTTGACATGTTGGACCGGTCCTGTATCAAACAACATCATTCCATCTTTCCTCTCATTAAAGAAGATTAACACACCAATGAAAATTATGTCTAGTGGAAAGAGCTAATATCCCTCCCACAGTGTGAGTAAGAGTTCAAATCTCATATAAAAGAGATGTTTACATTTAAAAGGAACCTATAAAAATGAGATTCCTACTAAATACTATATTAAATCAATAAAATAATATAAAAAATTAAAACTATTGTATTTGATATAAAAATCAATTTAGAATATGATAAATTGTTTTATGATTTTAAAATTGCATGTGGATAATACTGTTTAAATATTATGCCAGTAACAATTGATTTTGTATGTAAGAAATTGACTAGATGACTCATACTTCACAAACGTGTGAGTTTAACTTGTGTTGTTGTTGTATCGATTTTATCGACGCTTTGAACTTTTGAGTCTATAAACTCAGGTTATGAACAAACCCTCGCACATGTCATATTGCCAACGACAATGTCTTGTGATACCTTTGACATCATTTCCTTCTCATCATCAGTTGAGACCATGATGAACCCCATGACCTAATTCATATATACTATATTATATAGTTTTTTTCTTCTTAATATTGTATATATTACAACAAGTGTGTCTTGTAGCTTCCCCACCCACCCAACAAGTTACTGTAAATAAGATCCCACGAGGAGAAGCGACGATACGACATGCATGGTAAATCGGCTAGCAAAATTGGTAGAGGATTGTAAAATGGTTGAAATAACGCTCATAGCCTATGAAGTCTTGGTAGTAGCATGAGTGCGGGCACGGTACAATGCAGGTATGCAAATATACCAAATTTTAAAATTTATGATACAATACAATTAAGATATGCAAATATACCAAATTTTAAAATTTATGATACAATACAATTAAGATAGTAGACTTTTTTTTGAAGGGACTAAGATATAGTAGACTTGTATCTTGTAAAATAGTTGAGAATAAACATTGATTATTCTTCATTACTATACAATCATAAAGTTAGAATTTACAAAAAAATGATACGTGATCAAAATAAAACATGTAAGGTTTTCGTATAAATCATATTATATTTTCATTCATATGTTAGGACATCAACAAATGCATCAATAAAAGAACTTAAAACAAAATTTGTTTAATGTTGATTTATTGAATCTTTTCTTTCGTTATCTTCATCCACAAAAAACATAACATAATTTTTAATTGGTTAAATGAAAAACAATCATTATGACTCATATCTTAAATTGAATCATATACATCTCCAATAAATTTTTACAACATAATCACTTTTTCATGTTATAGGTATCTGTGAAGTATCTTGTAAGTATTTATGTGTATCTGTCTAGTATTATATAAGTATTTGATAAAATATTTTTTTAAAATTAAAATAATTAATTATAATCTACAGAGTATCGATATCCGATACCTATCCTATACATGTACGTCTCTATATTTGAAGTACTCATGCTTCATACCTGAAAGCATCACAAATTGAGATGAAATTACAAAAAATGCTAGATAAATAAAAAAGATTACTACATCAAAAGAAATACACCTTTTACGAGAAGAGTATGAAGACAAATGTCGTCGCAGAAAAACATTAGTCAGGTTTTCACAAATAATCACATTGGTCAATTTTTTTATTTGATACTCTTTTAGGTAATGTGAATTTTATACCTTTCTAAAAATTTATTTTTGTGAAAATAGAAAAACATATGATTCACAAGTCCTAACTCAATTATAAAAAATGTCGAAAGTATAGTCAAATGTTGTGTTTCGAATTTCGACTGCTTTATTTTTTAAAAAAAGTTAAATTAGTCCATCAAATTGATAATCCGAAAAATCAAATTTGAGAACTTGATGAGGAATACAATTCGAAGCCAACACTTGGTCAACCCCAACTTCTTAACCTCGACCTCCAACTCTTAACCATTCACTCAAACCAGCTAAGCTATTCAATCTCCAACTTCTTCACTTGTGTACGTAAATTTTTAATGTCTATTATCATTTCGTCTACATTCAAAAAGTGTAACTTCTACAAAATTACGATGAGTCGCCGTGATGCTGGAAGAATCAATGTGATATCAAACATTAGCCTAATCACACTATCAATATTGATTCTTCACTATAATAGTCTTTGCTTTATTGCCTCAGAAATTAAGCAGGAAAAGGAGGGAGAGAAGTCACCAACACAAAAAGTCTCTCTCTCTCTACATTCCTTTATATACCACCTTCTCAATTTTTGGAAGAGACAGTCACAAAAAACTGAACCCTTTGTTTTTTCACCCCAAAATTCACACCACCAACGCATTTTTGGGGGAAAAAGCGATTATCACAGAATCTGAGGTAATCACCGCCCTTCTCTTTTCTACCCTAATCAACAATCATACCTTTCAATCGATCTACAACATCCTTTTTCCTGTTCATTTTGCTGTGCAATTTTTTCATCCAATTTTGTTTCTGGGTTTTCGATTTTTACTAGTATATTTACTTGGGTTGGTTCTACTTCACTATATATGCTTAAATTTGCGTTTTTTATTTGATTTTTAGTTTTTGGGCTAGATTATTTGATTGTTTTGATCTATGTTTAGGGTTTATTTTTCATCAGTAAAAAGAGTATGTATTAATATGCTTGTGCTTATTGGTTAATTAATTGTAATTGGGGCAAATCTCGTTATACTATTGACATAATTGAAATTTAACTTATTTCTCAAGTGGGGTTGTTTGATTCCTTGTTTTAGTCTTTTGGGGCTGTGAATAATTTGAGCTGGAATATGCTTCTGATCATGATAACTTTTCATGCTAGTTGTGAGCAATTGTTGAATTATTCTCTCACTTTTTGCATGTCATATTTGTGAGTTTAGGTTTTATAGGAAGAACTTCGAGTTTGACGATGAAGAAGGGTTCGAAGAGAAGCTGCAAGTCTGCATCACACAGTCTTTTTAAGGACAAGGCGAAGAACCGTGTTGATGATCTGCATCTGATGTTCCTGGATTTGCAGTTTGCAAGGAAGGAGAGCCGTACAGTTGATGCTGCTGTGCTCGAGGAACAAGTTCATCAAATGCTTCGTGAGTGGAAGTCTGAGCTCAACGAGCCCTCTCCCGCTTCTTCATTGCAGCAAGTAAGATCATATTCACGTGCTATTCTTATTATGTTCAATGCAATTGCAGCTAGTGGACTTTGTTTGAGATAACTGTCATGGGTACTTGTTTCTAACCAGCAATTTTATGAATTGTGATGGATACATGTGAAATTGAGTGACAATATATCAGTAGTAAAGCTGTGATTTTGAACTGTCGTGTTTGTTGGTGAATTCAGGGTGGAAGTCTTGGGTCATACTCCACCGATATCTGTCGGCTTTTGCAGCTCTGTGAGGAGGAAGATGACGCATCTAGTCCATTAACTGCACCTAAGCCTGAGCCTAATGACCAGGCTCTGCAGGCTGGGGGTAATGTCATTTTTCAAGAGGTGAGTTTCTTATTCCCTTTTGGGGATGGATAATCTATGTTGTACTTCATATTGCTTAAGTTCTCTCATGTTTTTCTATTTTTATTAGGTGCATTGCTTTAACTTCTTCTATACATCATAGTCTCGTAGATGCTTCAGAAATGGTTAATATATGTGTTGTCAAATAACCGATATAGCGCCGCTATACAGCTATTACGTATCGAGATTTGAAGCAACCACCCGCAACAAAAGCCGAAACGCTATTTTATTCCGCTATCACTGCAATAGCAGTGCCTTTTGCATATTGGTGATATCCGTTACTGCTTAAATAGCGGAATAAAATAGGATTTTGGGCTTTTGTTGCGGGTAACCTCTTTTTCATTTATTTTATATAACCCCTAAGCCCCACAAGCCAGGTAACCTCTCATCACTAAGCCACATCTGTTTCTCCATCTTATCTCTTCATCTCATACTTCATCTCCTTCAAGACATTGATCGGAGGATTCCATTTAAAAAGTCGAAGGATATGCCTCACTGTCTGAAAATGAGGATAATGATTATGTTAGGGAAGAGGAGAATAATTATATCTTTTTATCTTTTATCACTAGTTAGAACTACCGGTTATAGTTGTTTTGAACTATATAGTTTTTGAGTTTTAACTCATTTTTGATTTCTGCTACTGGTTTTTCAGCAGCAATGTATGCAACTATGCATCATGATTTATTAGTTATTTGTACCATTGAGATTTTGAGTTTTATGTCGGTCACTTTTTTCTTTCTGTCAATGTTTTATTTTATATACAATTATTAGTATCAATCGTTTTGCTGCTTCCGCTACTCGCCCGCTACGCTATCTGCTATTTCTCATAGTGGATTTTCGGTGACCCGCTATTTTGCACGATCCGTTATTAATAACACTGATTAATATCATGTAATGTAAACTGGAAAAGATTATCGCGTGACATTTTGTCGCTTCTCCTCTAGAAAATGATGATATTATACTTTTTATTTTAATTTGTTTTCACCAGTCATTAAGTGGGGTCGTTTTATAGTTCGAACATTCAGTTTGACAAACAAAGTTTGTGTTTTGTTATATTTGGATTGAATAAATGTATGTTTATTTAGTTTGAAGTTCATTGCTCCTTTATTGAAATTTGAATGGCATCTATTATCTATTATTTATATTGAAGCCAGAAAAACGGTATGTTCAAATAGAATTTTAAAAAAACTCAATGTGCATACATCGGTAGCATTCTTTCTACTTTCTGTTTTTTTTTCTTCACATTCTCGTTTATCTATTATTTTTTGATTTCTTTGTGTGAGTTGGAGGGTAAGGTCTAAGGAGGATGGGGTTAAGAGAGATGGGGGGTAAATTGGGTGGGCAAGTAGCTGTCCGACATATTGGCAGCCTCGTCGTAGAATTAACATTACTTTATGGTATGTTGATACTTGATACACACAGATTTGTATCGACTATCCTTAACATTGTGGTTGAATAATTAGGATGGCAATTTTATTTGTGCGATTCAATGCAAGTCTTCATTGGAAGTGCATGTTGAATCACTTTGTTCCTGGAAGGATCGCATGAATCTCAATTTATCTCAAGAGGGATCGTGAGCTAATTATCCACTGGTGTGGCAATGAAACAATGTGGCGACGGTTGGTTGTAGCCAGAATCTCATCAGTGAAGAGTGTTCTGTGAAAAAAGTAGCCCGAAGACAGGCTTAATTTTTCCCATCACTCGCTCGCTGCCCAGATGGATAGATACAGGCACGTAGCAATCTGACAATCAGGGTGTGGTGGTGTGTGGGAAGTGTGGGTTCCAGGAATAGTCAGCCTCTGCTGATTGGTATTGGATGGGTTGACAGTGGCAGTGTGGGCTGGTGGGAGGTGAAATGCAACTTGGATTTGTGGATCTGGATGTGTCCAAAAACAGAGCAGAAGAGGTAGTTGAAAAAAATGTGGGCTAGGTTTTAGAAGTTAGAAAGAGAAGAGCATGGAGAAAAGATAGGGCCCATGATCATGGGCCCTATCAAGAAACCTAATTGTTATGCTAGAAAATAAGGAGATCAATGTTATTTTTTTATATATTGCTTTTATAGTTTATTGATATTAATGATTGATCATCAATGTTGTGATTCATTATAAATTTCAGTCCATATTTCAGAAAATGCGTCTCCAGATTTGTGATTTGATAACTATAAATCTTATTGCACTGTCCATGATAAACCCAACTCTTTGTATGTGGTTGAGAGAATATTGAGTTGTTAATTCCATCTACCTGGAGCTACCAAGTATGCACTTTAACGTGATAATTTTAAAGCTTAATGCAGTGTTTACCAAAACTTGATTGCTTTTTGTTTTACCGTGTGAATAAATCTTGGGCCTATGTACCTTAATACAGGCTTGGAAGTGATTATTGCTTTATAGTGTTTCATGGGTTTCATTAACTTTGTAAATTGGGCTAAGAGATGTTAGCTCTGATGTGCTGCATGGAATAGTCATTAAGCATCAGGCCTGATTTGAAAGCAACTGATTCTCTATTAGTTAACTGTTTTTGATTGTATGAAACTATGAATGATTTAGATGACATTACCTACCCCAATTTGTTGGATATTTTCTGTTTCAATGGGCATTGGGCTAGTTTGATGTTCTATTTTTATCTTCCTCCTTTAACTGATTCAAAAGAAGAGAGAGGCTCTGATGGTTTGGTTATTTTATTCCTCAAGAGTTTACGCATGTTTCCTTTTAAAGATCGACATGTTTCTCCATCTTTTCTTGCACACTGTACCTTTATCCATATTTTAATGCTGAGCTGGTTTCGTAACTAGATCTCACCTGTAATTGTAATAAGTTTCCTGGTTTAACTGTAAAACAGGGCCAACAGCAACATGATTTCCCATTGGTTGATGAGCGCAAACACTCAACCTCAGGAGTTCAAAATGTGGTAGCCAACCAGGATGGGGCTGCTTTAGAATATCACCAGTTTGATTTGCAACAGGACTTTGATCATAATTTATATGCTGGTTTCAATGGTACAGGTTATTGTGAGGAGGATGCTGTTCCTCTTATATCTAGCTATCTACCAAGTGTATGCCCTCCTCCTTCTGCTTTCTTGGGCCCAAAATGTGCACTTTGGGACTGTCCAAGACCCGCACAAGGGTTGGACTGGTGTCAAGACTATTGTAGTAGCTTTCATGCCGCTCTAGCTTTGAATGAAGGGCCACCAGGCATGGCCCCAGTTCTACGACCTGGGGGCATTGGTTTAAAGGATAACTTACTTTTTTCTGCTCTTAGTGCAAAGGCACAAGGAAAAGATGTTGGCATCCCAGAATGTGAGGGAGCAGCAACTGCTAAGTCTCCATGGAATGCACCTGGTAATTCAATCTTTTAGAATCTTTTATGGTTTGCGTTTTGCGCAATTTTGTCTGCTACAGCCTACAAGGTTTGGCAATATTGTTTAATTATTTCCCCCTTGTTGGAGTGCAGAGCTCTTTGATCTTTCTGTTCTTGAGGGCGAGACTATTAGGGAATGGCTCTTCTTTGATAAGCCTCGAAGAGCATTTGAAAGTGGAAACAGAAAGCAGAGGTCATTGCCAGATTACAGTGGACGTGGTTGGCATGAATCTAGAAAGCAAGTTATCAATGAATTTGGAGGTCTGAAGAGATCCTATTATATGGATCCACAGCCTCTGAACCATTTTGAATGGCACCTTTACGAATATGAGATTAGTAAGTGTGATATATGTGCCTTATACCGTTTAGAGCTAAAGCTTGTTGATGGGAAGAAGAACTCCAAGGCAAGAATAACAAATGATTCAGTTGCTGATCTACAGAAGCAGATGGTAAAGCTCTCTGCTGAGTTTCCACCTGATAACAAAAGGCCTGCCAAAGGCAGAGCCAAGATCAACGCCAAAGTTGGCATGGGTGCTGTCTATCCAGCTTCACACAGAATGGCCCCACTAAGCGGAACATATGAATATGGGTTAGCTGCACCATATGACTATCTTGTGGAGAACACGGGCGACTATTATGGGACATGAGCTACATTGGAGTAATGTGCAACATGTTGTATTCAACATGCTTATACATTATTCTATGCGGTTTCCTTTTGTTTTGGCCTCCTTTCTCTGATTTTCCTTTTATCCCTCCCCTAGTAACAAGAATGCAAGGCCATTTTTGTTTGCCTTGCCTAGATATTGTGAATAGCTCATTCTCTTACTGGAGTGCGGCATTGGAAGCTGCTGGATGCTGGATTCTAACTTGAATTTTACAGCAATTGCTGTATGTCATTTATGATTTGCAATTTGTTGAATGCTATAATCTAATTAGCATCATTAGAATTGCACTGCTGTTTAGGCTCTATACTTTGATTCAGCTCTGATAATATTTTCAAAATTATGCTAATGTAAGGTATCATTTGCACTATTTCATGGTAGAGGTCTCAGGACAAACCTTCAAAGGTACATAGTATTGGCCATGTAATAAAAATGTTCAGTCTCATTTTGTTGTAGTTTTTGTATGATTGAAGGGAATCTTTGAAAGCCATCAGTGATTCAGTGATATGAGCTGCCTATTGTTGGATGATTTCCCTGTCTGGTTTATCTTATTTGAGATTTTCTTTCCTATACTGAAGTGTCATTTAGTACACTACCTTCGAAGGAACTTCAAGGAAGTACGAAGGCCCATACACGTACATAGTCGTCGAAAAGAAAATGTTTTTGGTCCCTTCAATTCTTTGTCAACTTAGTTTATTTTTTAAAGACATAAATGTGTTTTTGATCATGCACTTTCACCCAATTTTAATATTGGTCCCTGCGCTTTTTTTTGTTTGACATTGGTCCCTGCAGTTTGTAAAACTTTTGATTTTAGTCCTTCTGTTAAGTCTCAGTTAAAAAAAAAATCAAAACCAACGGTGTGCCACGTGGACCAATCATGACACGCCACGTGGCACACTAAAAGACATAATTTTATAATTGAAATAAATAACTTGAAATAATTGATTTTTAATTAGTTTTTTTATTATGGATAAATCGTAATGCAATATACTTGTCCTTGAGCAATTCCAAGTGCAATTTTACACCGAACATTCCATGTTAACGGTGGTGGGGGTTTCTTAGCTTCCATTTTCCATGAATTCATATAAGACTAAACCATATTCACTCTCCAATCCAGTAGTCTGCGTGTTTGATCAAATTTCGATGCTTAAACATACGATTTATCCATAATAAAAAAACTAATTAAAAAATAATTATTTCAATTTATTTATTTCAATTATAAAATTTTGTCTTTTAGTGTGCCACGTGGCGTGTCATGATTGGTCCACGTGGCATACCGTTAGTTTTGGTTTTGTTTAACTGAGACTTAAACAAAATGACTAAAACCAAAAGTTTTACAAACTACATGGACCAATGCCATACAAAAAAAAAACGCAGAGACCAATATCAAAATTGGGTGAAAGTGCATGGATCAACAGGCTATAATGTCATCGTAATAGGCTATAATGTTTCCTTAAAAAAAAAAAAAGTCATCGCCATACGCAACATTAGTAACTGCTATTCACTTAATGAAAAATTTGAGAGATGTTTTATAGAGCCAACAGTCAAATCAAAATATTCATATTCTGAAGGATCAAATTGAGAGGACTCTGCAAAGTGTCAGCGACCATCTTGGTAGTTTAGTCCCTTAACATTTGTTAGAGAGCCAAATAAGAAATGAAATCATTCTCTTTCTTCTGCTTTAATAAAAGTTTGCACCCAAGTCAAGTTTACCAACAAATTCAACCTGAGAAACTAACAATTGATTTGCTTCATACTCTTCAGTTTAAATCAACAACTTTACTTGAAATATTAGTTTTGAGTCTCACAAAACTTTAATTAATGGAATCTTTGGGAATCCTCTTGTTTTCTAAACATAATAAATGAGTTAAAAACTCAACATATGTGTTTGGTCAAAATAAAAATCTCAGGATTATGACTGCGTGTCTTAATATTTTTTCTTTAAACTCTATATCCGGCCTAAAAACTGACTAATTTAAAGGGTTCAATTTTACTGTGTCTTAATATTGATGATGCGTCTCATCTCTCCAGGATGTGGAGGTTTCTGGCGTGATAAGGGGGAAATTGGTTGGGAGGTTTTTCAAACCATTTGGATTGGTTCGGTTAAGGTTGAGCTTTGTTTGAATTCTTCCGTGGTGTTTTCTTGCCTTAAAGGTAGTAGAGATGGCGTGAGTGGTTATCAACTAACTCATCAATAACATGAACATTAGCATCGGGGTTTCTTGGTAGTTTCTCTGTGAACATTCAACATGCATTTTGGGAAAGCGAAAACACAACTATAATTTCTTAGTTTGTGCACCAGTAGGAGTTTTCAACTTATGCTATTTCGTTGTAGCGTTTTCTCTGTTAGTCCAAGACACTTTTTTTACTGAAATAAATAATTAACTGTGATAAGCTAAAATTCGATAATATAGAGAAAAATGCCATTCACTTAAATAGTTCTTTAACTCCTTGAAGGATTCATCTCTACGGATACTTTTGTTTAAAACGAGAAATAAACACTACTGAAAAAACAAAATTAACGAGGGAAATTAGTGACGGAAAAAATGAAATTCCTCACAAATTCCTTGGTCGCAAAATTTAGTGACGGAATTAGAGAGGGATTTCACGTTTTCCCTCACTAAATATCTCTCACTAATTTTTGGTGAAAATAGGTAACCACAAATTTGATTTTTTAACGTAACTATCACCTCTAGCTATGTGAAATTTGGTGTGCAACATTAAAATAACAAGATTAGAAAGATCTCGTCATCAAGAATGGAATAAATAAAAGCTATGTTCATTCTGAGATAATTTTCAAACCTACTTTGGTTTAACCTCTCTTCACATCAAACCGTTGCAAACAAAAACAATTTTTCTTTTCAAAACACAACAAAATGGTGTGAGAACAGAACAAACACATTCTTTCTTTTTGCTGGTCTCGAATTATTAGTATGTCCCCACCCAGCATTAACTAATTTCAAAACAAGATCTAACTGCTTTCAGCAACTTCAACGTATTCTTTCAAAATACTAAGAAGCTACTATCACATATACTGCATCAAAGAAACTAAAACACTATATATCAGCTTTCTATCAAAGAGGCTTCACCTAACTAGACACAATTATTTTCATGTTCTTGAGTACAAACATTACAATATGTCAAAGAGTCCACATTCAAACTAAAGCAGTCGCACTAGTGCTCACAACAGAAACGGACATAAATACAGGGGCGGAGAAATTATAAAGTTGGACTGTTGTCCATTTACTATCATTAGAAGTACATCCTTGCAATCACTAAGCACCATCATCTTCCACGGTGTTCACTCGTTCACATTCATCAATCCATTCACTGTATCTGCAATATTACAAATAAGATACTTGAGTCATGTGACTATGTCTAATGGGGTAAGAGAGAGAGAGAGAGAGAGAGAGAGAGAGAGAGAGAGAGAGAGAGAGAGAGAGAGAGAGAGAGAGAGAGAGAGAGAGAGGGAGAGGTGAAAGAGAAGATTTTCAATTCAGAGTAATTGAACTTACATGTCTATTGCCTCAGATAAAGCTGCAAAGAGAGTAAAAATATAAGATCATTAGCTATGGCACAGCGAATATGGTCCCAGCAGATATATAAAACACTGAATATCTCACTTCACATAATACAAATAAGTTCAATCATAGTTATAATATCGCATGTTATAGCGGCAGTGTATGACATTGCAGCCACTGGCCACTATACAAAGGATTCTGTTGTAAAGTGTTTTACAGTTGCAGGCCATTATATAACTACGCTGAAGAAAACTTCCTCAATTATTATTAGCTTTAATGATAAATCTTTTTAAATTTTTTCCGGATTTCTAAAGTGGCATGAGATTGAAATCAAAGGTCTAAAAGGTTAATACACAAAAATAGGACTTCATAGAAAAAAATGAAGTAAAAAAGGATTGTAATTACTGATAAATAAATCTCAAGTGATTGTCATTGTTTCAACTCGTTTCTATAAACACCAACACTGCATATTGTTTCAATGCCATCTTAGCTATTTCTCATTTCTATATCCAATGCCAGCCACGATACTATGTACCTATGGAACTATTGCTTCTTTAAGAAAAAGATAAGCACAAAGCCTTAAAATTTCACAAAAACAAACCTGTGATGGTAGTGCTAAAGCTCTCTTGACATATCCCGCAAGAAGCTTCCCCGATCAAGTTCTTCATATCACTGTGGAAAAAAAATCCCAGAAATGAGCATCATACAGAGTATTATTAATCTCAAAAGTGAAATACAAAGGGATTCAAGTGATTTCGGAGGAAAGTAATCCCTAACATTATTGGATGAATATGCAAGAAAATTAAAACCCTGCATGATACATCCTTTTTCCAAGTAGTTAAATAAAATTTGCTTACATGCGACACTCAACACTGGAGCCGTGATTGCAGAAAGGACAGCTAAAGACAGTGTCAAGCTTATCCATTCTTTTCTTTGGAGGTGGCTTTGTTTTCGCCTTCCTTTTCCCCATAGCTAAAGTCCTGGATATTCAGATATTCAAGCACACAAATTAATAAAAAAAACTATAAAATCTATTATACGCTTTCAAGTCACAACATCCCATTTAAAATTCTCCAGTCAGTTCATTCAACTAAGTTCATGTTTGGTTTTTTGGTGCCAAAAACTGATTTTACTTATAACTAAGTTAGCGTAAAATGATGTATGTTTGGATACACTTCTCTAGCTTTAAGTTAGAATCAATTGTGGAGAAAAAATCAATTATAGATCAACCAAAAGCTATGAGGGCAAAATCATATCTTTCCTGAAATCTGCAATTAATACCAAACAAAAGAAAAAATAAAAAATTCAATAACTATTCAAGAAAATCAACAACAAAAATAAGCCTTATAAATCATGCAGTACACACGATGAATTGATTATTCCAATTTCAAGCAGCGAAACAATTCATGAATCGAAGATGAGATCAAGGCATAGGTTAACCACGCCGACAAAGGGGGAAAAGGTTATGTAAACGAAACCCTAATCGATCGAAAAAGGTAAAAATAAAGGAGAGATGAAATTGAAGAATTAACGAGACTAACCGATGAATACGATCACGAAGCGAGAAATCGAAGATGAAGAAGCGTTCGATGGAAGGAGGTATCAGAGAGTGTGAGGGCAAATTGAAAAGGTAGGGACAATGATAATGGAGGAAAATAGGGGTTTTTATGCTCTCTGATATTTGTCTTGTTTGCTTTATGGTCAATTGAAAACGAAAAATATACTACTTAATTATTTTTTTTTGATTTCTTTTCTTCTTCTTTTGAATGATAAAGAGATATTTTTAATCTCTTTTATTTTGAGGAGTTGTTAGTCCACTTCAACTACGATAAAACAAGGACAATACATAAAATATGCAAAGTTTGAAGTTTGAACTTCAGTCACTATAAAAAATACAATAACACAAAATAGTTACTGAATAAATATCTTAGGATTAGTTTTATTTTCAACTATTCAAAATCAACTCTTTTTTATCAAAAATAATTAAAGTCGACGGATAGGCTTGATAATGAATTGAACCAACTCGATAATAGTTCGGAACTTGATTCGATAATCAACTCATTGAACTTGGTCATGGACCAAATGAGCCAAACTTGAGTTGTATATAGTTCGACTTGATTGGTTCATGAACTGTCTCGATAATAAAGACCTACTTCTCTGGTTTTTATTATAAGAGAAAGTTAACCTTTCCAATTTATTCAACAAATGATATATTTAGTATATATTAGGGATTAGATGTATCATTTATTAAATGAATCAAAAAAGTAAGTCTTCTACCATAAAAAAACCGAAGAGAGCAATTGATGTTGTATATGAAATTATCAAATGTAATTGTTATCGTGGATGACTAAAAGTAGCACTATATCAAAAAAAAAAATTAATTTATTTACAGTGTCAATGCTCAAAAGTTTTGTATTTGCATCAGATAATGTGTTGCACATTAATTACTGAAATGCATGTCATGTGTTATTAACCTGTTAAATTACGTGATAATTCTTGCTATTCATATCTTGTTGTAGCAAAATAGAAATAGAAGAAAAGAAAGGAAAGCATTACAAGATTTATCTCTAAGGAAGACACGACTTTATTTTGTTGTGTATTGTGGAGTATATGGAAACAAATAAACAACAGAGTGTGGAATGAGGTAATTGATACTCAAGTTTATGTTGTGGAGAGAGCAAAAGCCACACTTCATGATTGGCAAAATGCATATAGGTTTCGTAGTACATCTTATGCATAGATGCAACAACAAGGAAATGTGAAATGGATCAAACCAACCGAAGGAAGATTTAAGTGCAACATTGATGTTTCTTTCTCACAATTTTCTAATAGAGTGGGAATAAGAGTTTGTATAAGGGATGATACATGCACTTTTGTTTTGGTAGAAACTGAATTGTTACTCCATTCTATGAGGTACTTATTGGCGAAGCTCTTGGATTGTTATCAGTTTTGAAATGTGTTAATCAATTATATCTGGGACCTATCGATTTTGAACTTGATGCAAAAAAAGTGGTGAATAATTTTTCATCTGCATATTACAAATTTTGGGATGATTATCCATAATTGTAAAACTATCTTTGAACAATATTATGTCAATTCTTGTGTTGAGTTTGTGAGGTGACAAGCAAATAAGGCAGCCCATAGATTTGCTAAGGAGGCCACACCTTCATATAGTTTCCAGATTTTGGTAGAAATACCAGATTGTATTGAACACATGTTAAGTAATGAAATGATGTAAACTTATTTCCTTTTTTTAAAAAAAAATACGGGATAATGAATCATTCAATACATATGTAAAACTTTTGCACATTCACAATTTATAAAGGTTAAATTACACCTGAAATTCTTTAAATTATTTAATTGTAATAAATTGATATTTTAAGTTTTTTCGTATCACTTAAGTTTTTAAGTTAATTAATTGAAACAAGTTTGTCTTTTATGTTTTTTGTCGTATCAATAAGGTTGTTATTTAACCGTAACAATTTAGGGGATTTCAAATCTCAAAAACGTAAGTTATTTGAAACCTAAGAATTATAATAAAATAACTTAAAGAATCTAAGTGTTACGAAAAATACTTAAAAGACTAACTTAGTTATAATTAAATAACTTAAATGACGTATGTAATACGAAAAAAACATAAAGGGCTAAAATATTATAATTAAATATCTTAAAGGACCTCCGATGTAATGTAGTCTAAAAATTAAACTTGAGAAAAATTAGATATTTTTAAAACAAAGGGTCAAAATTCCTTAAAAAAAGAGAATAAAACATCTAGACGTCCTTGCAAAACGTCGAAATTGTTAGGCCGGATGTCATGACCGGGGGTCGAACTCCGATACCTCCACTTATGTGTGAGGTTATAATGGCTTTGCCATTTCGTCTATCTAAAAAAAATAAAAAAAATAGAAGGACTGTTGTTTTTTTAATTAAAATAGAAAAAAAAGCAAAATTGATTGTATTTAAGCATATCAGAAATATTAAACTAGGGTTTTCAATAAGCAACAAAAAGGGCGAAGTGCATCCCCTTAGTCATTTTCTCTTCAAATTCAATCCAGCAAAGGCTCACATAAACTGCTGACAATCAATTTTCACCATGGGAAGAGGAAAATTCAAGGCTAAGCCCACTGGTCGCCGCAACTTTTCTACCCATGAAGATATGGGTAAGTTCAATCCAATCAATCCTTTTTTTTTTTTTTTTTTTTTTAATTTTTCTGCTCGATTTTCGATTAAATTTTGTAACTTCTGTATATTTTGATTGGTGGGTATGCTTTAATTTTTGTCCACACATCGCATGAATCCATGATTTTTTATTGTTGCGAAATTTGATTATTGTTTTTTTTTTGTTGGTACAAATCTGATTATTTAGCTTACAATAAAGTTATTTGGATTTTGGGGATGCTGTTAATATTTTTTGTTGAAAAAATGATTTATTTTTTATGGGTCTGTTAGATCTGAATTGATTGCAACTTTGAAGCTTTCTGAAGATTTTTTGGTAGAATTCAGTTCAAGTTACTGATTGTTTGGTAGGGTTTTTTGTGACAACGTATTGGATGAGAGGTGGGATTGGCAAAATCGCAGTGAGCCACCGATATTTTGGCAAAAGCTACACTTTGTAGCTTTACCAAATCATGGTGGTTCACAGTGATTTTTCAATCCCAACGCTCATCCAAACATGCACGGATGATGCCTTTGCATGTCTTGGTTTATAAAAAAAAGTTACCGTTTGTAACTTTGTCTATATGAAACTTGATTTGAGTCTTTACTTTTGTTCGATTCTTTTTGTGGTAACTACAAGATGCACTATAGTTGAATGAGACATGAGTTATGCATTTGATGAATAAAAAATGATATTTCTTAGAAGTATTGATTCAAAAGTGTTCTGAAAATTTGATGTTCGTTATGATCAATGCAGTTGCTGGAACCTCCTCTCGTCCCAAGACTTTCAGACAGGTTTTCTTCTGCCCTTGACTCCACCTTTTATTTCTGTGATTGACATGCATGTACTAGTGTGACCAGCTGCACAAAGGATGTTGGCGACATTATTTTTACACTTTTGTTGGTTAACATGCATAAGAAAATGTTCCCATTTCATCATGCTTAATTTAGTTTTTAGTTTACACAATACGTCACTTTTTCATTTTCGTTCCTGTTGAATTTCAAAGTTCAATCTGTGCATTATATTTTATTTTATAAGTTGAGTGAATTTGATTCAACATGACATGCTTATTATGAAGTCACACCTGGCATGTGTCATTCATATTGCAATCTGCCCTACCCAATTTTTTTCTTCCACTTTTCTCTTGGGTTTAATTTTCTGGTAGCCAAAGCCACCTTAAACACGAAATAGTCCCCATCTCTATAGCTATACAACATGTGCAATCATGTAAGCCATCCACCAAAACGTCTCATCAAACACCGTAACTTAAAAACCAAAGCACACTCATCTATTTGGAGCTCAACAGGCTTTCCACCATTTCCTTCAGTGGCAGAGCTTGACTTATCTATCATTTTGAAGGGGCTAAATAGTTAACTGCTATATGTTTATATATTTTCTATCAATTGGTTGTTGGTGTAATGGGTTTGACCTCTAATTTTTTGTAAACCTACCAGGCTCAAATCCTATATTGGATAGGTAATGTGTTATTTTTCATAAAAAAAGGTCACATACAGCCTATAAAATTCAGTTTTACACCAAGACATTTTCTGGATTCAAACTGAAGCTCGGGCACTTGAGAAATGGGTGTTTGCCCCTTCACCACAACAAACATTCGTGAATTTGTTATCAAACACCGCTTTTATACACTGCATTGGATGGCACATATATATATCTATAAATTAATAAAAAATTTGGGGCTCCATGGCATCACCAGTCATTGAAGAGATCCCCCCCTGCTATCCTTCACATGTTGGCTCCAACGGACCAACTACCTATCCCATGCACCATCACGTCATCCTTTCAGATTCTTTGTTTCAAGAGCAGATCAACTTCTGGGTTGCTTAATATTAGTTTTATGCTCGGTTTGGTGAATGACCCTGAGAATCATTGACATTATATCGAATATAAGATTTTGGAGGTTGATGAACTAAGTCATCAAGATCTTAATGGACATCGATTTAAACTTTGGGTACCATTGCTGAACCTGGCATTGGTACACTTATTCTTATTTCATATTCTTAAACAGTGGTTTCTCCATCAAATAAAAGATGACAGACTCCCCTTTTATCTAAGAAGCAAATTATCTAAAAATAGCTCCTCTATGGAACAGAGAACTTGATGTTGCAATTTTGTTGCTCGTGAGCACCGTAACAGAGTAGATAGATGAAGTGTATTGGAATTGGCCAAGGGTCGAAGATGTGGCAAATGTTTGTTGATACAAGGGGAAAACAGACACATGACAACATTAATTTGGACATTTTGCTAATTCTTCAATTAATAGATTAAGAAATGCTTGATAAAGGCATGGACCAACTTTACTTTTGAAAACTAAGATCAAAATTTAACATGCACTAAAATTCAGTAGTGCTGTATTTTCAAGAGTAGAAACATACTTGAACCTTTTGTGTGGGAGGATTACAGAATTTTCAGGACTGCTGGATTTCCAGTTTTTTATCCTGTGGTGACATTTCATTTTTGTTTTGTCTGTGCATAGCCTGTCTTAAACAGTTTTCCATTTTCTTTATATGTTTTACAAATCAGTATTGTTTAACATGGTAATTTTCTCTACAATCTTATCAGAAAGAACCTGAGAATGAAGATGAAGCAACTAGGGAAGTTTCCGAGGACGAATCTGAAGAAGAATCAGAAGATGAAAATACTGTCAGTACCTTACAATAAGAAGTCTCTAAAATCTTCTTTTGTACCCTTTTTTTATATGTTTCAGTTGTTTCTATGGTCTGCATCCATCAATATGAAGTTGTTATTTAATGTCTGCAGAAGACAAAAGGTGTTCAAGGAGTTATTGAGATTGAAAACCCTAACTTGGTAAAGCCCAAGAACATTAAAGCTAGAGACATTGATGTGAGTTCATCTTACCATTTTTTGTCCTTTATTAGATATTTTTGTAACAATTGAATCATACGAAAAGAATAATGGTATTTGCTTCCCAATGCAGATTGGGAAAACCTCTGAGCTTTCAAGGCGTGAAAGGTATGCTTATTTTTAATTTGCTTATTGTTTATAATGATAATCACACTCACACACACACACACACACTCTCTCTCTCTCTCTCTCTCTCTCTCTCTCTCTCTTTCTCTCTCTCTCACACACACACACTCTTATAAATTGACAAAATATTGAAGATGAAGCTTCTGTAATGACATATTTTCTAATATTTCGAAAATTTGATTTCTCTTTTCAGAGAGGAGATAGAGAAACAGAGAGCTCATGAGCGCTACATGAAACTTCAAGAGCAAGGAAAAACAGAACAATCCAGGAAAGATTTAGGTACTGCTTGCTATCTACCAAACATGCACCTAATAAGCCATCCTTTTTGAAAGTGATTCAACTATACTAGATTTTAATTCCCTGATGACTTCTATATCTTTGTCGTACAGATCGTTTAGCTCTTATCCGTCAAGAAAGAGCTGAAGCTGCTAAAAAGCGAGAAGAAGAGAAAGCTGGTAAGTTTTTAATACTAGTTTTCCCGATTATTCTTTGCTGATATACACTGAAGAATGAAATTTGAAACTGATGATTGCAAACAATTGTTTCAGCCAAAGAACAAAAGAAGGCTGAAGCTCGCAAGTAAATTTTGTGGGGGATGTTGCGGGACCAAGTTTTACTCCAATTCACTGGAGGAATATTCGCTCTCGCTATATTTTAACATTTTATATATGCATGTTTATCTTCTTTATATTGAATATTAACATTCCATGTTGGTAGCATGTAGCACAATTACTCCTTCTACTTAATGACTTGAAATCTCTATTATACATGCTTTCTTTCTCAGAATGTGGCTTTAGGTTTCAAAATAAAATCCAGTTCCTCAAGGTTTTGTTTGGGAGGTTGGGGGGATGGGAGGGCTTTGTGGGGAGCGGGGAATAGAGGAAAAAAAAGGGAAATCTTTCACATTTTTTTGAAAGTGTTTTTGTAGAGAATGATAAATGAATGTTTTTGATTTAATTTGAGAATATTATAACAATGTAGATATTAAGTTTGAAGATTTCATATAAACCCTTCAAAATCTTCCTTCAATACAATTTTTGAATTATGAGAAAAACAAACTTCCCATGCCCTCCCATTCCAAAGCTCTCTATTCCTTCCACTTGCTCCTTCCTTTTTCACTGCCGCCCTCCCCTACACACTCGCAAACAAAGCTTAAGCATAGTTTTTGCTGTGCATAAACATGTTTTAATTAGAGTTTTAAGAGTTTTAATTAGGGTAGCAGTATCTTAATTTGGCATAACGCAAATAAAATCAGCAGGTGTGGAATTGCAAGACTAGTTATTAACGTAGAATTGCAAGACAAGTTTATTAACACTATGATTCATCCTTAGTCTTGTTGGCGAGATCAAAAGTAGCCAATTTTTTTTTGTATAATTCACGTTGTTCAGATTTGAATATTTCACTTCATGTAAATTATTTGACTCTTGCTACTATAGTGACTAGAGTGGCTTTAGTTGAAAATGGGAAAAGGGAAATTGGGTGGATAAAATAATTTGAGGATTTTCGATGATAAAGAGATAATAATAATATGAAGGAATTCACTGTCTACATGGTTTGGTGTGTACAGACAAAGGAAACAAAAGGAAAACATAAAATAATAGGTCACATTTGGCTTTTAGAGTTCGACGATGAAGTTCATAAACATTAAGTGACGAGAAGGGAAGAATTGTAGGTTTAAATGTGGGTATATCAATTTTCTTTGCATGTTTTTAGTATTTGAACTTGTACTCGTTCTGAGTACAATAGTTTCTACCCTAGTTGCGATGTGCTTTACCAGGGTCAGGATGTAGGTAGTTTCTAAACATGATAAAGTTTGTGCGGATTCTGGCTCTGGTATTTATAGAAGCCTAAACCTAGAGGAAGGCAATACTGCTTTCCCCTCCATTTCCCACGCCATCCCGAGTTATTGGCCTTGTAGAAGTGGAGAGGGGAGACTTGGTTGAAGTGGGCGAGGACTTCGGGCTTGAGTTGCAAGGATCTGCTAAGTGTCCAGTGTGTCTTGTGGATATGGCTTTGAGACTTTGGACGTTACGCACATACCACACCCACGTCGCGAGCACATGATAGGCCTTCTTGTGGGGACTACACCCTCGTTGTGGGCACGCGGTGAGTCCCATAGTCCTGTAGGAATTATTTTTTTATGGCGGTAGACAAACCTTCAAATACAAGGTCTGAAATGGCAAAATGATTGAGTAGGGCGTTGAACACCCCAAACACGAGACCTGATAGTGTGAATTGATTGAGTAGAGTGTTGAATAACTGAACCCGGGGATAAGATGCAGAACTGTGTATATGGTACACATCAATTACATTCCTATCCTATTATATGTTTAAATTACACAAGTTTTCTCCTTTTAGCAATCTCACTTGTCTCTCAAGAAAGATTCAACGTGCCGTACATTAAATGTTGAACAATGTTAGCAACACTCTCTTTATTACTCACTCTCTTATTGGTTTAAATCATTGTGGGTTTACACTTTGAAAATTAAACCCCCACAAAGTGGTGGCACATTCATTGATTTCATCAAATAAATAAGTGAGTGTTAGAAAAAGTGTTGAAAAGTGAGTGTTGCTAACATTATTCTTAAATGTTTTCATGTACATGAACCTTTTAGCAATGAACAAAAATCCTAAAATATTTCATATTCCAACCATTTTTGCATCATTAGCAACTACTACTTCCGTCCGACCGATGACCATATCACAAGAATTAAGGAAGTTAGTTTATTTAATTAAAAACATTAATTGTCTTTTATTTACACTATTGTTCCGATTTTGCCCCTTGTACCGTTGGGAATCAACATTCCTCCCTCCTTTAGTTAAAGGGAAATGTTAACTTGTGTCCTTAGGACACATGTTAAAGTACCAAAGATAGAAATTATGTGTTGGAAATTGTGTCAATTTATTTTTTACACGATTAAAATTTAATGTTTTTTAATAAGCACTTCTCTGTATGGAAACTTTAACATGTGTCTTAAGGGCAGAAGTTAACATAACCCTCGGTGCATTTATAGTTGTTTCTAGGTACTACCATAGCCATTCCACTTCCATAGATTTACAACTGTTCGGTCGATTTCGTATCTTGGTCATATTTATAATGCACTAAAAAACTGTTCGGTGGATTTCGTTTCACATTCTCCTAGCGAAAATATTTTCAGCCTTCAACTTGTTTCATGACACTCTTAAAATTTGAAAAATTGCCCAAAATTGGTGTCCCTCTAATTCTTGGCGCCATGCTGAAAAAAAAGGTATAAAAAGACTTGACGAATGTGAACAGAAATGCATCGTACTCTTGAGTCTTGAGGAAGCCATGAAACCTCCTCGTAACTTTGACTTGAACCAATCTCCAAATAACGATGATGCTCAGCCAGAAGATGAAGAGACTCTACTCCCAAGAGGTGATTTTAACTTTGATTTAAACCAAGCTCCAAGGCAAGTTAATGTCCAGCATGATTTTGAAAATAACTCAGAAAGAGAATATGATGCTACACATGAGGGACGTGATGAATCTGAAGCTTTACTTGATGAATACGGTTGTATAATTCTTCCCTAAGAATTTTTAATTATTTTTTGGATAACTTTAACTATGAATTTCTAAGCATATTTTTATGGGTAACTATTGTTATGTGTGCTGTGTGCATGTTCAGTAATTAGATGAAATCACGAGTGCCTATTTTTTCTTTTAATTAATCTCATTTCTTTTACCATAATTTTTTTTTGGACTGATGTTTGTATAAGTATCTTATTCCCTCACTATCATTATTTTAAACAGAAGTTGACCCCTTACATATGGAAGTTGATGAATCCGAAGGATTACTTCATGAATACAATGGTAACACCAGCTCTTCCTTAT